>OFLN01000010.1_pt1 | contig 193421 bp, 203 predicted proteins | sample 1540821 | NCBI WGS metagenome assembly OFLN01 (sample SAMEA4413037, study PRJEB24355) | metagenome | biome: human; feature: gut; material: faeces | place: United Kingdom | collected 2010 | reverse complement strand
AGCGTCCACCATATTTGGTGTCCACTATCCTCTCAGGAATATCAGGATCTGCCAGACGGTGCTGAGACGACGCTTACCCCTGAAGAAGCTGCATACGCACTGATAATTGAGCTTGTACGGGCCCAGCGCGTGCCGGTTTACTCATCAAATATTTCTGGACTGTTGTCGTTCTATGATGAAGCTGTCGAGCATTTCAAAGACGACGAGAAGAAGAGCTAATCATCGGCACATAATGCAATAAAGCTTTCACGAACGGATTTGGCGATCGCCTTCGCTTTGTCCGTTCTCTCTTCTTCTTTCCACGCCACGATCCCCTGCAGTTCATCAGAAAGCCTTTCAGCTGCTTGCTCCTGTACTCGCTCCGGTAATTCACAAAATTTCATAATTTCCACCCATTAAAAAACCCGCCGGAGCGGGTTGATTTAGTATGCGCCTTGGGCCTTTCTGTTCAGACCGAAAGTCTGCTGCATTTGAGATGATACCGGGCCGCCGCGCTCCATGTCCGTCAGCAGCAGATCCACCACGGCATTGCCGTCCTGCATATAAGCGTCTGACTTCTGAACATCCACGCCTGACACCTGATTTATCACGTTAATTTGTACATTAACGCCACCACCGCCATTCATATCCTTATTGCTGATGACCTTCCCGTTATCGCCAGGGATCATGTACTGCTTGCCGGTGCTGGCCTGGTAAATCTCTGGCTTACCTTTCTCGCCGATCTGATACATGCTGCCAGCCGATACCGGCCCGCCATTATAGCGCGCGCCAGCCAGAGCAAGACCGCTCGCAAGTCCTACAGTTGATGTGATACCTGCAGATGCCGGTGCGGCGTTTGTTCCCAGTGTTGCGAGCGATGCCAGAGCAGCAGCTGGCGCCCAGGCTGAAGCCGTTGTTGTCGCCATTCCAACGGAAGAGGCAACAGAAGCCGCGCCGAGAGTTTGGCCGAGGATGTAGTTTTTCAGCGCTTCGACACCAACCTGGACAATGCTGTTGATCACACTGTTCAGGATGGTATTCCCAAGTGACCGCATCGCCTCCTGAGCTGACATTGTGCCAGTGAGTAGCCCAGTAATGGCGTTTGAGGCATTCCCGCTAAATGCGTCCACCGCACTCGTCAGCATGTTATAACCGAGGCTCTGCTGGCTGAGGATTTCCCATTGAGCTGCGATCCGCTGCTGCTCATACTGCCGGTCAGCGGCATTTTTCAGCGCCAAGGCATTCTCATGAGCGAGAACCCCTTGCTGCTCAAACTGCTGAATAAGCGCCAGCTCCTGCGCATGCTGGTTAGCCAACTGTTGAACAGGGTCAATCTGCCCCTGAGCTTCCTGCGTGGGGCTTACAGCTTGCTGTGATCTGATTTTTGCAATATTAGCCTGGTGGGTTGCTTCCAGCCTTTCCGATGTCTCGTAATATTGCTCCTGGCTGATTCTCATCGCGTTTAGAGCGGCGTTTAAATCCAGGATGTCTTGTTTATAACTGGCATTCTCTCGAGCTTCAGGAAGAAGTTTCTCTGCCGCAGCTTGCGCTTTAATTGCATTGGCCGTATCCCACTTTTTAGCAGCATACTGCCCAGCCAGCGCTATTTGTTCCTGCGTAGCGCCTTTGCCAAGCGAAAGCTGAGCATTGAGGATAGCCTGTTCACGATTCAACTCCTGAGTAGAGTCAGCAGCCAACTCAGATTGTTGTTTCAGATTTGCTAATTTCTGATTTACTGACTCCTGCTGGGTCGCGAATTTATTGGCCTCTGAATTTGCTTCCTTAGTAGCCTTTTTGTTTTTTTGCTGTGCCTGCTGCGCATCATATTCAGCAGCCGCCCTGTCACGAGCAAGGTTAACATCTGATTCAGTGCCACCAAGTTTTCTTATGTCCTGCTCAGCCCTTAATTGCGCTCGTTTCCTATCATTAAGTTCGCTCTGAAGCGTGACCTGATCCTGCAGCTTATCAAGGTATTCCTGGACATCTTTTGGGCGTTCAACCATAAGGCTGCTGGAGTTGAATTTTTCTTTTGCCTTGGCGGCAAAATTAATCATATCTCCCAACTTGCTCATCATACCGGCAGCAATTCCGGCTTCCTGCCCATCCCTGCGAAGCAAATCGATACCCTGCTTCATCGTTCCGTTTAGCGTAGCGCGGCCAATATTAATAGCGTTTTGGGTCTGGCTTAGCCTGTTCTGGGCCTTCTCCAGCTCTAGGGTAGCTATAGCTAGGTTATCTTGTGCGCCCCCAAGCGCCTCGGCAGCCTGCCGCCCTCTGGTTGTATTAGTACCCCAGTTTGCAATTTCTCGCTGTTGTCGCTGGACAGCAGATGTCGCGTCATTGAATTCCTTTTGTGCGTCGGATACCGCATCACTTAATTCAGGCAGGCTTTGGCTTAGTTTTCCTATCGTTGCCGCCAGCTCTGTATGCGACATCGTCTGGAATTTTGAGCTAAGATCGTTAACGCTATCTGCAAGGGCATTAGCGTCATTTCTGGCCTCTTTTGCGCGCTGTGAAAAGTAAAGGATTGCACTAGCAGCAAGCATTGCCGCTCCGGCAGGCCCACCAATTAACCCGAGAGCCCTGCTAGCCAGGCTGGCACCAGATGAGAGAGCCATTTGAGCAGCCCTGTTTGCTGCCAGTGCTCGATTATAATTATCAACCGCACCGGCAGCCGCAACCCTGGCAACGGACAAGCGCTGTTCAGCTGCCGCAGCGTTGGTTTCGCTGATAGCAGTAAGCCGCATCATTTCTGCGAGCCTTATCTCATCTAAGGCCCGTTCTTTTGCGACCGCTGCAGCCCTGAGGTCTGCCGCCGCTTTATTCGCGGCAGCCTGAGCTGCTAATGATTCTTCTGCTGAAAGCGTGCGTGATGCGGCAGCTGCTTTGATTTTAGCCGCAGTGGCCATAGTTAAGGCGCCGACATACCGACTCCCAAGAATAGCCGCGACACCAGTCAGCAACGCGCTCAGTCCGCCAATATTCTCACTGATGGTGACCACTGCATCACTGAAAATTGCCGCGCCTGTTTTAACCGTAGAATTTTCACCGAAGAACTTAGTGATGTTATTGCCAGCAACCTGAAGAGCCTGGCTGATAGTCGTAGTGGTGTTGGCAAATTCAGCACCGATTACACTCCCCTGGGAAAGCAGACCGTTAACCACAACATCTGTCGTTAGCTTGCCCTGTGCCGCCATGTTGCGCATCTGGCCGATGCTGACCCCCATAGAGTCAGCAAGGGCTACGATAAGGCGGTTACCCTGCTCGTTTACAGAGTTGAATTCCTCGCCGCGTAAAGCTCCAGAAGCAAGGCCCTGCGACAACTGAATGATCGCGTTCTCGGCCTCTTGCGCCGTGGCACCTGACACAACGAACCCTTGGTTTATAATTGTGGTTAACTTCGCCAGATCATCTGCGCTGGTCCCGTACTGCCTGGTTGCCCTTTCTAGTCTTGCGTAGAGAGATGCCGTTGCATCTAAACTACTGCGAGTTTGCTGAGTAATGTTGAAAACCCGCTCGGTTACATCGGCAAGTTGTTCAGATGGGCGAAGAGAATTTGATAATTTATTGTTAACAGTAGCCCACGCATCAGCGTATTCAGCCACCTGCTGAACTGACAATGCCGCGGTGAGCGCAACCGCTACACGTGACAGACTCGACATTGAACGCTCAGTAGTATCAATTGAGCGCGTTGTTTTATCAAAGCCACGCTCCATCAGATCAAGGCGCTGGTTAACGCGCTGCTGAGCAGTAAGTAGCCCGCGTACATCCATTTCAATGTCGTAATAAATACCGCCAGCGTTCTCAGCCATTTGCTATCTCCGGGCAATAAAAAACCCCGCCGGAGCGAGGTTTTTGGGTAATTGAATAACCTAATCACATTTAACGTAATGGTTTCTGAAGATCATTCTGCCGGGAAAGGTTTCCATGTTTTGCGCTCTCACTATCTTTCCATTATGGAAGAAGAACCAGTACCCTTGAGTCCCGGTATATCCTCCGTAGCTATTTTTGGCATTAACGCCCATGCATGTGGTGTATCCGAAAATTGGCTGCCGGTTCTCTATCGCAACCTCTTTTCTTAGAGGGGTTGGCTCACTAACCTTGGCTGATTCAGGATCTTTCAGATTTTGCTCTAACCACGATTTTATTTGCTGCTTATAGTCAGATGGTGGTTGCCCATAGTTTGCCTTACTAAAATCTATAGTAGACATAACGTCTGGTTCAGAAGGTTTTGGTTGAGAGCACCCGACTAAAGACAGGCCAATAATTGCTAGCATTAATTTTTTCATATCCCTATCCCCATCAGTAAACGATGCGGCAATCGTAGCAGAGGGGAAGCGATACGACAAAACCACCTGATCGTTTATCAGGATGTTCGGCGGTGAGCTTCCAGGGTAGGTTGGATGGGAAACCCGAAACAAGGAATCAACATGGATAAGTTTGACCGCACCATCCAACGAGAGCTACTCCAACGTCTCTGCGACATTTACCCAGAATCTGCCGATAGTAGCTTCTCCAAGGAGTTTTCAGAAAAATTTGGAGGCATTAATATCTTTACTGCCAACTTACTTTATCTTGCTGGTCACGGACTCATTGATATAAGACTTAGCAATGAAATAGGCCGACGACTGCCATCTGTAATGGACTCTTTCACGAAAATCACCAGCAAAGGCATAGATTTCATTCGCGATGACGGTGGTTTGGGCGCCATCCTGAACGTACAGACCATTAAGTTCCACCGGGATGCTGTAGTCGTACTCGAAGACCTCATCGCGATTTCGAACTTGAACAGTGAGCAGAAGGAAAAAGCCAAATCAACACTCGGCGAAATGTCTACGGAAGCCCTTAAAACCGTGGTACAGACAGCAACTGCAGCCCTTCTCACCTTGTAGATAAGAGACATAAACCTGCCAGAGGGCGGGTTTAGATGTATTTAAGCGAATAAGTATTTCGCAATCGCCAGTGCCATACCAGTTGTGGCGATAATCGTAGCCGCGATCCACTTCGTCTGAATGCCAATCTCTTTATGCAAATCCTCTCTGGTTGCATAGTTAGATTTGATAACAGCGATATCTACCTTCAGAGAGGTCAGATCCTGCTCTAACTTATCGACACGTTTTTCAAGCATTGATTCTTCCCCACCAGGTCCACCACCGCCATGTTTTGGCACTTTTGGAAATGGACGTACAACATCATCGTGGACTGTGTTATTCATCTTTATCCTCTACCCATTTTAGCACTGGGTAGACTGCAAAATGAGCAGTATAGCCGCACGTGTTACATATCAATCGATACTGGTAATGGGCTAAGGAATGTGGGGTACCACCCGCAATCAGCTTTACATAATCAATGTATGTACGCCGAGAGCCCCCATCTGGGCCAACAGTCATCACATCAACCTGAGGCGTACCAATATCATTACTACCACATACAGGGCAGTATTCAGAATTAACGCCATTTTTAGAAAGAAACTCAGCAAACAACTCAGGCGAAACCTTCTGGAGTCTATCCTGTAGTGATAGCTGTAATTGCTGTTGCCGTTCCTGTTCTTTATCCATGCATACCATCACCCATAACTTTTTTAATAATTTAGCATGCGATAAATTAAGGCGTTACTGGGAATGTATACATTATTGAGGTGTTCTTACAGCCTCAGCGCCCATCATCGCCTGCCAGCGGCGATCGTCTTCGTCCATGACCGTGTCGTACTCTTCGCGCGTGAAGCCGTTCTGATTGGGGTATTTGGCGTTAATCATCATGGCGAACTCTGTCATCGTGAGGTTCTCGGCCTCTTCCCGGCTTATGCCGAAATGGTTACGGGCCGCCATGATGTAGTCGGCGGCGCGGAATTCTGCGGTTGTCTCGTTCGTTTCGTAACGCTGCAGCTTGCGCACCTTAGCTTTGCCGATGATGCCGTGCATCATCAGGTTTTGCGCGATGATAATCATATCCTCCGGCGGCAGACTGCCCGGCCGCCAGACGAAGCCGCGTTTGCGCCCTTTCCCTGGCCGCATCCAGCCGACCAGATCACCTATATCATCGTCGCAGCACGCCGTAAGCACGGTGTGAGCCGCCATGATGGCTTTGCGGGTCAGCAGGCCACTCTGGATGTATCGCAGGACACAATCAGGGAGGCGACTGTACTCGTCGCGGATATAGGCCTCAGCAGCACGCTGAATTAACGGAGTGGCCTCGTCATTGCACAGGTCATAGAACGTCTGGACGATTTCCGCGGGCTCGCCGATGCGCGCCATGTTGCGGAACGACGGCCGGAAAAAGAATTCCCGGTCATCGGTACCGATAACGCATTCGCCTAGTTCTTTAATGGGGGTCATAGTCGCTCCATAAACAGTATCAAGGGCGCCGGCACGCCCTTTGTACTATTCACGAAACAGCCAGGTAGTTAGCTGATCGTGACCGTGCACGCAACGGACGTGATTTTCACAGGCATTGATGCAGAATCGGTGACCTCACAGGTATAAACCCCGGCATCACCGGAAACAGCGCTGGCCTTGTTGAAGGTCCCCGTTGTTTGCCCGCTGACGACAGAGCCGTCTTTCTTCCAAACATAGGTGTAAGGCGAGGTGCCGCCATCGACCGCTACCGACATATTAAGGGCTGAGCCAGCGGCCACTGTCTTGGTTGCTGTCAGGTTCGTGGTGAATGCCAGCGCTGGGCCATCTACCTCAAACACGACGGTGTCAGCGTCGTAGACTTTCCATTCACCGGAGAAGGTGGAAATATCAGAGGTGCCGAAATCACCAGACCATGAGGTTGTGTTGAAATAACCCATGATATAAGTGCCGGCGTCTTCACCAGTGAAGTCAAAGCGCACCCACAGTGTCGGCTGGCGACCGGCCTGGACTTCATCGAAAATATATTTCGAGATAGCAATGGCGCCGATTTCAGTCGTTTTATCCTGCTTACGGAATTCCCCTTCACCGGAGATGGTGAAGTCCATGTTGTTGACCAGGTTCTCGACCAGACCTTTCGTATCGTCAGCTTCAGAGGTGACGGTATTCATTGAGTAGTCGAAACCTTTGGTGGTTAGCGCGCCCAGGCGTTTCCATTCGGAAAGGGCCGGAACGGTATCAGCACAGCCCATAGCCATGCGTAGCACGGCCACCTTTCCAATCAGCTTGCCGGTATCATTAGCACAGCCTTGCATGTGTACCTCTCAAATAAAAAAGGCCGCCAGATGGCAGCCTGATGGGTGATTCTGGCGGGTTAAGCCGCTCTGGCCTCTATCCGCAGAGTGTTTAGCGAGAGCTCTCTACGATGCGCCGCATTAGAAGTGTCTTTGTCAGACGTCTTCAGCATTCGGTCATGAGCAATTAGCCCGGCAGTTCTGGCGGCAAGCCTTTCTCGTTTTCGAACAATTACATCCGCATATTCGTAATGAATTCTCAGCACTTTCTGTGCATAGGATGCATCGAAGGGATAAATCATGTTTATTCTCCGTATGTGCAGGATACGAGCAGCTTGGTGACTAACCGGCCCTCTTCGGTAGGGATCGGGGCAGGTACATTGCCGACAAGCCGCAGCGCGCCTACACAATCATCGGCGCCGGATTGCGCGCTGATATACTCGACAATGGCGTTTACCGCGGAGTCCGCAGCATCTGGATTCGATTTCGATGAAACAACATCGACCATTACATACCAGTCGCCGCCGCGGTCGTACTCGATATTGGTACCGCCGGACGGCCGGAACATGATGAACTGGTCGGCATCTTTTGCGGTATCGCGCCATTGCCGCCACTGGACCTTAAACCCCGCGGTAAGCCCCTCAGCCACAAACAGGTCTTTGAGGCGCATGTACATGGGGGGTGTCATAGCGAAAGCTCCTTCTTCACCACCGCATCAATCTGGCTGCGGGTATCCTCGAAGCCCTTCGTTAAGAACTCTTTCTGCGCAGTCGCGCGTCTGAAGGTCTGCTTTACTTCCGGGTCGTGAACATAAACCGCATAGTTGGCGGAGTATCCGACGCGCCCGGTTACCCTGGTGCCGTTAGCCGTGATTTCGCGGAACTGGCTGTTGATGAGCGTCGACGTATCGATCGGGGTATAAAGCGCCGCCTGCGCACTCCCGATGAGCATTGCCGACTGGATTGCTCGCACGACTTTACGCCCCTGAACGTCTTTAATGATGCGATCGAGGTTGGCCTTGGCCTGGCGGATGCCGCGAACTTTAGCGCCCATAATCAGACTCCCGTAATCAGTGCGAAATCGTCCGCTAGTCGCTCGAACGTATCGGCGAACTGGACGATTTGCCGAATCTCATCGGACTCATCCGGCGGTGCTGCATCGGTCGACGCACCAATCAGGATGTAATCCCCCTCCCGCGCCGCTGCGTACTCGGTCCATATCGTGTTTTTAACCACGATTTCCCGACCAAGGTTACCGATTTTCGCGGAGAGACCGCCCTGGTAGTCGCAGAGGATAGCGATAGGCGCTTCCCACCCGTACGGCTGACCTCCGCCGTCGGTATCACTACCGTCGGCATCACGTATGCGCCGCCAGATTGTCGCCGTCGCGGTGTATGACCAGTTAGCTACCGATGACATCAGTCGTCCCTCCATCGCAGCACAGCGGCGCCTGTGGCGCGTATTCGGTCGCAGTTGATGAACCACTCACCGTCGCTCTTCACATATGCTGTGGTTTGCTGGCCGGTATCGGTGATCACCCATACCCGGGTAAACGTCCGCGGCAGCCGCTGCTGAACTGAAATCCAGGCCATCACTTACTCCCGCACATGCAACCGCCTTTACCTATCCAGATACCAGCGAATGCCGGCGCGGCGGAAGGGTCCGCAGGAATCAGCGCACTGGCGCACCCATATTTATCCAGACTGCGAAGCAGGTTTACGGATGCCTTCCATCGATCAGAGAATGACTGGTAACGAAACGATCGAGACGCGCCGCTGGGAGCAGTCTGGCTGGAAATGTACTTATCGCCACTCCCGAGCCCCATTAGAGCCAGCAAGTAAAGCTGAATCAGCAAGGCTGTTGATGCCGGGTAATGCGCATCAAGACATTCCTGAATGCTGTTTGCCTGGTCAATGAACGCCTGCAGTACAAAGTCGGGGATTTCGATGCCCTGCCCGCTGAGGTATTCCTTAGCCTGTTCGAGAGTGACCATCATCGACTCCGGTAGAATAAAGCCCTGCTTTCACAGGGCGTAAAAAAACCGCTTTCGCGGCTATTCTTCTTCGCTTTCTGCTTTGCGCTTCCGGCTTGTTTTAGCCTCTGGCGTCGCTGGGGTTAGTTCCCCTTCACTAATCAGCATCACGTGCGGCTTTAATGACGGGTGGAGCCCCTCCATCTCTACCACCTGACCAGCACTTACGCCATGCCAGGGCCTGATGACCTGGTATTTAGCCATGCTGTTTCCTTACGCCAGGTTGGCGCCGTATACAACGCCTGACAGGCCCTGATCGTCTGCGGTGATTTGCAGGCCTTCAGCGGACATGATCTGGAAGTTGTAGTTAACGTTAGGCAGCGGACGCGGAAGAGGAACGACACCAACAGCCATACCTACCAGCGGGGAGATGACGTCCTGTCGGCGCACGTATGCAATGAACTCGTTTCCGCTCAGGGCGAAGGTAGGACGGACTTCACGAACCGGGGCGAACGGCAGGACAGCCTGCAGCACATTGCCACTCACCACACCATTGACGACGTACGGCTGCGCAAGGTTCGCCCAGATATCAGGGGATACCCATATCACATCGTATGCTGCTACTTTGTTCGCGCGCGCCAGGGCGCCGAATGCACCTTTACCGAAGAAGGTAAACAGGGCCGCCATATCTGCTGTGGTCAGGTCGATGTTCGCGCCGCCTGCGCCTGAACCCAGGTTCAGCTTCTTGGTGTTGCGGTGGTTTTTGATACCCTGCGCCGGGTAGGACTGCACCTGAATGTTGGCATCGCCGTTCAGGTAATAGTTGACACGCTTCTGGTTGAATTTGCGCATCTTCGCCATCTGCGAATCCAGCACAAGGTCGATGCCCACTGAGTTCAGGCCTGCAGCGTGACGCCAGTTAACACCGTAACCAGCAGTAAATACCGGGATCGGGTCACCATCGCTTGCATACTCGGTATGATCGAAGGAGAACGGTGCCTGGCCATCAATGCTGACCGAAACATCATCGGCAATATCACCGACCACGTTATACAGTTTCGCGGTCTTGCCGACAGAAAGGACAGTCTGAACACCAATCAGGTCATTGACGATTTCAATGCCCACTTCCTGATCGCGAAGTTGCAGAACCTGGCGGTCAATCTCAGCCCAAAAATCGCGAGTGAAGCCGCCAACTGCGTTACAGGCCAGCATGTCGGGCGTCATGATTGCGCGGTTGGCAGCGATGATGGCATCGTTCTGAAGGTTCCACATATTGCGGTTAGCCCACAGCTCGTTCCAGTGACCACCAAGGCGGGAGTTAGTCGCCAGCGTCTCTTTGGAAAAATACATATTCAGTTATCCTTTTGTTATTCGCCAGCGGCGGCCACGGTGCCTACGCGCATGCGCACGCGGATGAATTCGGTAGTGCTGGCAGCAATGGTGAATTCATCCTGGCTGTAGCCAATCACCGAATCAGTGTCAGCGGTTGCCAGTGTGAACTGGCCATTTGAACCGAGCTTGATCGGGCTGTCTTTCTTGTACGCACCAGGTGCGCACAGCAAAGCCAGTTCGCGACCTTCCTCTACGTAGTTACCCACTGCAGAGTCACCGGCAGGAACAGCATCACGAATGCCGAGCCCCTGGTGATAAGCGCAGTCGATGATATAGAGGCGACCGGTTAGCGCTGCAGCCTGAGCAAAAAGGCCAGAAGAGTTGATTACCGCAGCGGTGCCAGGAAGGAGCGCGGTGGCGGCGAGTTTGGTTTCGGTCTTGTACAGAGACTGACCGTCGATATTAACGCGACGATAACGTGCCATTATTGCGGCTCCTTATTTGAAATGTTCATCAGCGGCCGGCGCGCCGGTTTCTTTCTGCGACTGTGCAGCGTTGGTACCCAGCGGTGCGGCTTCACCCAGCGATTTGAACATCGCATCCAGCGCTTCGCCTGAAAGCGCGTTGGCCACGATTTCACCGTGAACTTTTGCCACAGCTTCGCGCTTGGTTTTCTCTTCTGCGCGGGAATTGGCGGTTAGCGCTTCAGCGAGTTTGTCCTGGTTTACCTGCAGCGCATCAACCTTTTCCGTGAGAGGTTGCAGCGCCTCTTTGGTATTGGTCGCAACAGCCTGGCCGATCATGCTGCCGATTTGTTCCAGTTCTTCTTTGGTTAAAGGCATGTCGCCCTCCGTTTTGTGGTTTGGTGCAGGCTGTTCCTGCGGTGTGAATAGAGCTTTGAGTTTGTTAGTGACGACAGCCACCCACGACTCCTGTCGTGCAACTGCGGTACCGGTATCGTCGAAGGTGATAATCCCGCCTTCTGACTTGTAGCCAAACACCTCAGCATTGCCGCCGTTACGGATGATTACCGCTTGCGAGTCAGTGAAGTCAGCCACCCAGGCGTATTCGTCCTGTCCGGCCGCAAACTTAGCTTTGGCGGCTCTATCGAGGCGCTGCTCGCGCTCCCGGTAAGATTCTCCGATCAGCGCGCCAGAATTGGCTTTTAACGGCTTCGCCATGTCAGCGTTAACCATCAGGCCAACACCCTGCTCAGGGGTGGCGGCCCCTACCTCGTGTAGGAGAATCGCGTCATGGTCCATGCTGTGAATCTTCGCCACCCAGTCGGCACCTGTTGCGCGCTGCTGCTCGTTCGGTTCCAACTGATCGAGAAATGCCGCAACGCTGGTATGAATCGGCGGTACATCTTCACCGCGCTCAATAGCGGCGACACGATCAAGAAGCTCCTTACCACCTTGAGACTCTTCAGCGCGGGCCACATCGACCCACTTTTCGAGATAGATGCGATTACCGGACTTCTTAACGTTGCGGTTCCACGCGCCGATATGGCCGGCATTGATGCCCTCAGGTGAGAAGGCGGATACAAACTGGCCGTTAACCTGCGGATGTCCCAGCGGCGCCAGAGTGCCTTCAAGCCCTTGGTAGTGGGCATCTATTTCTTCCTGCGTGTACATTCCGCCATTCATGACGACGTTCGCCGGAAGCGTGTAACTCGGCAGCACAAGATGCTCACGGCCGTTATATGTTTCGCGCCGGATAGACTGGCTGTTCACCTTGGTGGTGATATTGACCTGCATAGGCATAGTTATTTCTCCGCCCAGGCGTAACCGCGCGCCTGCATCGTTTTGTATTCCTGTTTGAGTTTGGTGATGATGTCCGGATGAACCGGATCTCCTTTGTCATCGACAAGCACAGATTGTTGAGTGCATTTGCAGTTAATACTGTTCGCCCCCCTCGCATACCATTCGCGAACTTCTTCATTGGTGTACAGGTGGGCATGCCTCGCCGCATGAGTCTGGCGAGTTGTCGGAGACAGCGCCGAAATATGAAGAAGCCTGGTCTTAAGTCCGTAAAGCTCTTGCGCTTCATCGTCTTCATCCCATTTAGCCCGCCGCAATGCCGTAGTGACTTCCGTTCGTGCGATCCGGTTGGCTCGCCTCTTCTCAATTCCAACCTGCTCAGTCAGATTTCTGGCGACCTCTCGCGGGTTAAGCCCACGACCAACGCCATCGGTAAGCACCCGCGCCATATCGCGCTTAACTTCAGCACTCAGCCCCTTCATTTCCTCAAACACACGCGCATGCACCAGCGCCATACGCTGCTGATATGGATCGCTCGCGAGAATTGAGGCCAGTGATTCGCGTCCGGCCGCATATGCCGGCGACTGCTGGCTAAGGTTGGCGAACGATTGCCCCGTTCCTTTTTCTGCAGCCAGATCGACATACTCGTAAAACCACAAGCCGTACTCGTTACCATCCAGTAGAACCTGATCCACCAGATAGATGGCATCGTTCAGGATGATGGAGAGTAGCGTTGGGTTTAGTTGGTATTCATATCTGACGTTTACTGCGAGGGAGGACGGTATTTTGTCGAGCGCTGCTTTGTACGCTTTGCTGATTTTGTTCATCCGCTTGGCGAAGTCTTTCATTGCCCGGCGCTCTAACGCATCGGCACCTGTTGGGTCCTGATAGTTACGCGGCAGAATCGGTGGCTTCGTCTTCTTCGCTGCCATCCTCTTCTCCTAACGGCTCTTCGTCGTCATTTTCGTGACCGGCAGTCGTACGAATCTCTTCGCGACTAAATGCAGGATTTTCTCCGCTGCCTTGCATGACCTGGTTAATCTCACCCATTACTTTGGCGTTAGCGAGTTTCTCAGCAGCGCTCTGCTCGTTCAGGTCATCCCAGATAACAGTTTTCACGCTGACAGAATCGATAATATTCAGGTCAATCAGTTTGTCGCAGAAGTCCTCTATCTCGAAAGAGAGGTCGACGCGACGCGACTGACTACGGCCATTCATATATTTCTGGTCTTCGGTGCTGGAGCGCTCGGCTTGCTGATTACCAACCAGAATGCGTGTCGGGATATCAACTCCGGCGGCTGCGGTCTGCAGGTTTACGTTATAAGTCGCTGACGGATCAGCTACAGCAGTCACCAGCGGTGTTACTGTGGCCCCTTGCGTAGTCATCAGTACATCGTTGCCACGGTTCATTTCCCCGGCAACTTCATTAAATTTATCCTGCAGCTCGTCAATGCTCACGCCATAAAGTGACGCGAGATTGTTGAAGTCAATTTCCTTTTCAAAGTTAACGTTGAGCTGACGCGCGGCGTTCTTCAGGAATGACTCGCCTGATCCTCCCTCTACTTTCTCCAGGCTCACAAAGGCGTTATATGCTGGCTCAAGGAAGCCAATAGCATCGTCTGAGTAATCGCCAAGGATGAATACACGATCTGGGTGGATGTTGACGCGGCGGCTTGAACCATTCGGCAAGCGTTCTGCGTACTGCCACATCTTCGGTTGGCCGTACGTCTTCGAGTTCAGGCCTGTATCCCACTCACCGACAGTGAGTGAACCAGCCCAGGCAACGGTGATTTTATCCAGTCCACGACCGCGAGTAACCGGTTTATTCCAGTCCTGATTGTCGCGAATGTGCAGCAGAATACCGGAATACCGACCTACCAGGCGGCGGCGGTCAGCATCAGCAAACGAGCGCCAGAATCGATTGTTGAATACCTGTTTGGTCTTTCTTTCCCACGCGGTTTCTTCTTCGCTTTCGTCGGCGTCATCACCCTCGATAATCTCCGGGTTTGTCTGCCAGCATTTACCGATAAGCTTTTCTACCGCGCCGTGGGCAATGCCACCTCGACGATACAGTGCATAGAGGTTTTCGTAGGTTACCTGTTCAGGGAATCCATATTCGCACCATGCGGAATGGCGCTTATTATCCAGCCCCATCGAAGGATTAAGCAGCCCCATACGGGCGCGGGCCATCCGCGCATCGTTCAACGCATGGTTGACGGCGAGAGTTAATTTGTCAGTCATGGTTTGTCCGTTTGGTTAGCGAAGGCGCTTAGGAATCATCATCCCCACAGGTTGCGATCCATTCAGTTCAGTCAGTGCGTAAACCATCGCGTCGAGGCGGTCAGGTGATTTCTTAGCGGTGGCCGGGATGTACTCCATCAACTGGTTCTCCAACACGTAGAGATTGCCGTGATTTGCCACTCGGCCCTGCTCGTATAACGCGGATATCGGTTCAGCTCGTGCATACTTCCCTTTGCTGGCATGGACACGAATGATGCGACCTTTGAACCCGGCGTTGCGGAGTGTTTCCTCCGCCATATCTCCGCCCTGGTTCGTCTCTATAACTATCGCGTCAGCTTCGTGTTGCTCATAAGCCGATATGGCTTTCTTGGCCCATCCAGCAGGTGAATATTTGCCGCTGTAATCGCCATCCACAGAGAATTGCTTTTTGTCACCGGCACCATAGGAGCTGGCAGCGACAATCCCTGTTTCGTCGCTCTCGTCGCTGTTTGTTGCCTGTGGGTCAATAGCCACGACAGTGCGAACCTTGTCGTGATGAATCTGCAGCTCACGAGCCGCGCTGATCATCATCTCTGTCCACAAAGCACCTTCAGCATTAAATCTGCGAGGCTTCTGCATGTACTGTGCTTCGGCGGTACGCCGGTGCGAGAACAGCGATACACGATGCGATTCGTTATGCTTGAACGGCCAAAGCCAGCCATCAGGCAAGCCGTGGTCAATCGGTATAGCGTGGGAGTTTTCCGGATATGTTTCTTCGTAACTGCGACTGCTATCGATAATCACCGGCAGATTCAGATGATGCCACTTCTCACCGCTACCACCACGCAGCAGATATCCGCTCAGGTCGTGGTAGTGAATACGCTGCATGATGACAATCATCGGCGTCGTCTCGATCGCCAGTCGTGATTTGATTGTCTCGTTAAAGCGATTGTTGACTCCGTTACGAACGATATCTGAATAAGCATCATCAGGTTTTACGGGGTCATCGATAATCAGCGCACCCTGCCAGCCAGGTTCCATATGCCCGGCACGAAAGCCTGTAACCTGCCCTGCAGCTGACGACGCGTAAACTCCGCCACCGTGCTCGTTCCACCACATCGCCTTACTGTCGGCATCGTCGCGCAACTCCATTGGCCACATTGCCTGATAGAGCTTTGACTTAATCATACCGCGCGCAGTTGAGGAGTTCAGCAACGCAAGGTTGTGCGAATAGGATAGATGCATGAAACGGGCGCGCTTATTCAGCGCCAGCCCGCGGCCCATCATGTTAATGGTGGCCAGTTCCGTCTTGGTGTAGCCAGGCGGAACGTTAATAACCAGCCGCGTAATCTCGCCACTGATAACTCGATCGAGCGCGCGCTGTATCGCGAGGTGGTGCGGCGCGATGATCATCTTGCCGCCTGTGCGCTGCTTGAAGAAGTAACGGGAGTAATAAAGCCCGTCCTCCTCACACTCTATCTTGCGGGCAAAGTTCCGCTGCTCAACAGTCGTCATCCTCCAGCATCTCCTGTCGAGCTTTCTTGTATTCTTCCTTCGTCAGGGTGGTCGATTCTATCGGGCCACCATTAGCGCCGGTGTGCTCCACTTTCTGCCTGTTGGTATATGCTTCTCCGACCTCTTTCGCCGCCTGCTCAAGCAGCTGCGCGGTCATGCCGATGTTCTTCATGTTCTCGGCGTTCGTCGACATTCGCTGCAGGACACGCAAGCGGTAAGCTTTGTTGGCGATCGGGATGTCGGATATTTCGTTGAGGAAGCGGTCGCGAAGCTCGTTGAAAAGTTCCACCCACTTCTTAGCGAGCCCTTTACCTGCTGCCTTCGTCGGGTCATGCGATGCCACCTGCTGGCGCGTCACCTGAACCTTAAATTCTTTTTGTACGGACTCAACGATTTGGGATGGCGTATCAAAGCACGCAAGCTCTTGAATGATAAAGGCTCTCACTTCTGGTTTTAGTGCAGCCATAAATCACCATCCGTATAAAGCAGTATAAAATCACGCCAGCTTGAGCATGCAAGTCCCGCACGCTCTGGCAACATCAAATGTGTGTCCACGTTCTCCTCGCCGCCACATCACGAATAGTCGCCATAGAAACACCGAATTTAGCTGAAAGCTTTTCCTGCATATCCCTGGTGAGAGAGGGATGACGCCGAATTTCAAGAACAGCGATTTCAGTCAGTTTTGAATACCCATTCTTGGCACCTTTGGCAGTCAATCCACCGTGTCGATATGCATGCAGTCTATTCCCGCTGGCTGTTACCCATTCAAGGTTTTCAGCGGCATTGTTTGATCTGCAGGAGTCTATGTGGTTTACCTCTTCGCACCCAGGCAATTTTGGGATGAAAGCTTTCGCCACAAGGCGGTGGACTGAAAGCATCTTCCGACCGTTCTCACCAATAAGGTTAACCATCGGATAACCCGTGGTCGCAATGAACGTCTTTAGCACCTTCCCCGCGACAGCGTTATTGTTGGAGGTAAGCCTTTTAATCCGGCCCAAACTACTAACGGCGTAATTTTCATAGCCTTCTATAACTTTCCATTCTTCTTTCATGCGATCCTCATCAAGCAGGTACCACAAGATCGAGCAATATTAACGGCGCTGACAGTTGGCCCCGCTTGAGCGGCCTTTATCATTTTGTTGATATTGCTGTCAGGTGCGCCGGCTCCGTACCGTTCAACTACTCCGATGAATTCATTTACGTCATGGTCGCGGAGCGTTAACACCGGGAAACCTTCTTTGGTGAATTTCGGGGCCCCGTATTCATCCACTTTTTGAGCTATGTGAAATAATTCATGCTCAACCAGTGCGCAGAACTCCAGATCGTTGCATTGCTCGCAGTAGTCGGCAGCCAGGGTGATGATGAACTTCGGTATGCGACCGAACCATTCATGCATCTGCTGCTCCATTCTGGCCTTCTGCCAGCCTCCTGCGCGCATCATTACCTGCTCACACTGACCAAGCACAATGCGCCCGCTTTTGGCGAATGAGCCAGAAGCCCACATGAACGCCACATCAGCGTCGACCAAGTGCGTATGGTCAGGGTTATGGATTCGCCCCTCTTCAGAGAGGATGTTCTGACTTATCCATTCGCCGATTTCGGTGGCAGGGATCAGCCGGGTATATGGCAGCCAGTTTTCACCAGTGAAGTTGACGGGAGGGAATGGTCGGCGGTCTTCAAAATCAGCCATACAGAACATTCCTCTGGGTTGCTCGAATACTTACCGGGGAATTGTTTAACCGGCAACTTATGAAACTTACATAAAACTCTGTAAATGACGTCTTTAAGACACCATTTGCAGAACTTTATAATTACGCCTGCTTGCCAATTACAGGGCCAATCCGGATACACTTCTTAGTGAGCCAGCCCCAGCGCAAAAGCACTGAAAGGATGAGCAGCGGCTTCATGTATGGGCGAAGCGTAATTTCCGCCATTAGGATTCCAGTAGTGCGCATATGACTCACCTCGTTGTGACATTATCGAGCCACCTCTTGAAGTGGCTCTGTAATGCCCTACTGGCGTTTTGTTTCTGCCTGCCTGATGTCAACCTTATCACGGTTGCACTGCCCAAGCGCTGATAGCAGGCTGACGTTTAAATCCAGGCTCTGGCCCCACGTCAGGTTGTCAGGGATTTCTGGCTGAGGAGTTTCAGCTGTCAGGCTGGCCGGTAACGGGACCGACGGCACCTTGACGTAAACCGTTCGCGAATTGTTGCAACCGCTTAACTGCGCCAGCAGGCACAGGGCGATTAGTGCAATCATCATTCGCAACAGCAACCCTGATATCAGCCGTGGCTCCCGATGCGTCCAGTGCGATCTGCTCTTTTGCATTTTTGTTAGCCTCGGCGATGGAGTTGAATATCGTCATGGTGGTCAGGACGTTGGAGGTGATGGCCTGAGCGGTATTTACCTGCTGCTCAGCAGTTTCAGCTCTGGATTCCTGCTGACTGGCGGCGTTGTGGTAATGCATAACCAGCCAGCCAAGGCAGACGACCAGACAGATAACCACAGCGATGATAATGGCGGTTAATCGGCTCATTTTTGACTCCAGAGACAAACTTCACGCTCAATCTCGCGGCGAGTTACCAGGCCTTTCCACTGCTTGCCCTTGGCGTAGGTCCAGCGGCGCAACTGGTCACATGCGCCTTTCTGGTCGCCCTGGTTTATTTTGCGTAGCAGTGTGGAGGTCTGAAAGTTTCCGGTGCCGACGTTATAGGCGAACGAGTACAGAGCCCCGCGCATTGTTACCGGGATCGGCCTCTGGATGTACGGATCAATCTGGCGGGCGACGGTGGTAAGGTCCCTGTTGAGCAGTGACCGGCATTCAGGCTCGGTATAGGTCTTTCCGAGCACAATATCTTTGCCAGTGTGGCCATAGCAGACAGTCCAGACGCCAACCACATCCTGATAAGGCTTATATCTCACCCCTTCCAGACCATCATTGCCGGTTGGCCCGGTGATGAGTGCTGACGCAATGGCAATTGCTCCACCGCCAACGGCAGCAAGAACGCTATTCCTCAGCTTTGGTGACATAGCCATTCAGCCGATCCTCCCGCTCCTTTCGCCGGTAATACCAATTCACGCCACAGGTAATAACAGTGCATGCAATACCGACAACGATCGCCCAGTCACTCAGGCTCATACCCGCCACTTTGTCGGCCAAAATCCATACCTCTGTTTTTGCTACATCTGCGTAAGCCTTTGCTGAGACACCACAGCCCGTCAGCGCGGTCCCGGTGCCGTATGAGAGTCTGCTGTAAATGGTGCTCATTTTTGTCATAGCCTCACCTCCGTTGATGACGGATGGCGCTGTGTGTTTGAAAAGGTCAGGCTTCACGGGCTGGATTAACAACAACACGCGTCAAGGATGATTCCCGTGAGCCTGAAATAGAAAAGCCAGCGCTAAGGCTGGCAAAAGATAACGAGGGTCGAACAATGCCGGCTCTTTGGGCCGAAGATACCCTGGCTGGGTCTGGTGCTGATTGACGGAATCGAACCGCCGACATCCTGCTTACAAGGCAGGCGCTCTACCTGCTGAGCTAAACCAGCAAAATTAGTCAAGTAGATGAGCCATCTTGTTACTCTGCACTTCCTCCATCCATTTAATAAGCTCAGCTTTATCTCGCCCGCTTTTATAAAATCTCTTGGAGTTTATACAGATTGAGGCGTCAATTCGCCCAGATTTTCGGACAGTTAGTGAGCCGCAATTCGTGCGTAATTTAAGGTAGTCACGGCTACGATTTTGAGCTTGGAGCTTATAATCTGCAATCCTCAGGTTTTCTAAGGAATTGTTTTTAGTATTTCTATCAAGGTGATCAATTGTCATGCCATCTGGGATTTCACCATTTGCTATGGCCCAGACAAGTCTATGCGCTTTATATTTCACACCGTCTATTTTGACGTAGTAGTAACCGTGGTTATCAAGACTCCCAGCCATGGTGCCTTTTTTGGCTCTGGTGCTAGCATCAACCTTCCACCTCAACCCACTTTCACTACTGCCATCAACTTCCAAAAACTGTCTAGCCTTTGCGATTGGTAAGGGAATTGTTTTTGCGCTCATGCGTTTTCCTTGCTTTGAAATGAACCTTTGCCGCATAGGAGATCAGCCCGTCGAGGCTCGCCAGCACTAACTGACTCCTCAAAGGCTCATTCCAAAGGGTTGGGTTCGACGTGGTTGGATGCGCTGCGGTGCGCGGTGAAATTTGGGCATAAAAAAAGCCCAAGGCGCTAACCTCGGGCTCGGTGTTCTGATAGGTCAAACGCAAATACGGCAACCTACACTAAATATATTGCTCATTTGTTCATTAAAATGCAAGCACGATATGACTATTTTTTGCAATTTTCCTCACATTTTCTCGATCGTTGAATGCATTTTGTAATGGCTGATAAAGGCAAAACAACGAAGCATTGATAACCTGCTTAACTTCCCGGCGGATGGTTGAAATGCTCGGGTGCTTATACTGGTTTCCGGCGCGGGTCTTCATCAGGCGAGGCTTGCTCACTGCATGCTGCCATGAGGCGATCCTTATCTCACTTGAGTTGCAGACGTAATAGGCAAAAATTACCTTCCATGCATTCTCATCTACATTTTTCAGGTAATGCCGGATTACAGCGTCAATCAGCATCCCATCATCATCGCTGCATACAGGCCTTGAGGATACTTGCGGTTCAACTGTGGCCATGAACTTGGCAATCATATTTATCATCGCCTTGTCTATCTTTCCTGTCTGGCACCATGCGCCCCAAAGCTGGAGCCACTGATCTATCCACTGGTGCTGTTCGTTGGTTAATTCCAGTTTCATGCTGTCTCTCCCAGGGTCTGATAGATACGGACGAAATTTCTCAGTATGCGGTCGTCAACCAGCACGGTGCCGCTGCTGCGTAAAAGACGGAGCTTTATCCAGCGGTCGCGGATGCGTTCGATAACGTCACGGCTCATGCGGCCTCCTGATGGCGGGCGCGGCGCTTCTCCAGCGCGCGGGCTCTGCGGGTGAATATGGATTTGATGCGCTGCAGGTAGGGAATGTCGAACCGGCGCGGCTCGTTATCAGCCTCAAGGCGCTCTACGCGATCCAGGCCAATGCGCTCAATCAGGTGAATGCGGTATTCAACGGCATTTCCGCTCAACTGGCGATTGCAGCGGGTGCATGCGGAGTGGACATTGAACACGTTGAATTTCAGGTGCGACGCGGCGCCACGGGAACGGTAATGACTGGCGTCAATAGCGCTGCCGGTCAGGTAGTTGCTCTTACCGATAAGCGGGTTTCCGCAGCTGACGCAGGGCTTACCTTCGTCACGAATGCGAATGTACCGGTTAAAGGCTGACTGAGCCTCTTTATCCCATTGGGCCTTTGTCTTGAATGACTCGCGCTTGGCGCGGCGACGCTGGCGCCCCTCCTTCTCGGATTCGCGCTGGCGCTGTAACGCCTTATTCTTCGCCGATTCACGGGCTTTTGCTGTCTGCTTTTTGCCGATCGCGCTGGCGCATTCAAAGCAGCAAACTACCTGCCCCTCCCGGGTAGGATGGAACCATTCGCGGCAGTGGGCGCATTTACGGCGTGCTGGTTTACGCATGCGGCCTCCTTGCTCTCAGGCAGAGCCACTTCTTGTCGACCAGACGGGCCGTATAGCCTTTCAGGGTCGGGATGTCGGAAGGTTTAACTTCGGCTTTGCGCTTGCGGCGAGCAGGAATGCGGAAGATTGAGCGCTCCATTACTTTGGCGAGAAGACATTGCATAGCCATCACCCCGCAAAGCTCAGCAGCTGACTGGCGGCGTTTTCAGCCTCAGCCGGCGAGTGGAATTTTCGACGCAGAATGTAGTTCCAGAGCACATTCAGCACTGATTTGTAGACGCCGTTAAACTGGCTGTCGTCCATGCTGGCGAAGGAGATCGACTTTGCGACACGACGAAGGCTGCCGTCAGGCATCTGGTATTCGTCATGAAAGCCAGCCTGAATGATTGCCCACTCGCGGAAGGATTCGAAGTGTTTCAGCAGCGCCATATCGCGGGAACGAGAAATACCGACAGAGGAGAGATACATCTCGGAGGCGTTCTGGAGCGCAGCGCGCTGATCGAGGTCGGATGAAAGGAAGTCGATAAACCCGGATATGAGGGTGCGCTCAGCGGGCTCAATGAGTCCACCGGAAGGCGTCCAGTAGTGATACCCGAGAGTCAGAAGTTTGAAGAACTTCTTGTGGAATGCGTAATTCCGGGGCTTGCGGAACTCACCGCAAAGCAGCTGCCCTACGGGAATAAGTTGCAGGTATTCGCTGGTTCCCGGCTCTGCGGGAATCAGTACGTTTTGATAACTCTTCTCAAATTGCAGTGTTTGCGCCATGTGTCCCCACTTGGCGCCGGGGTAAAGTTGTCAGTTGTCCAGACTGACTAAGTAATTATCGCCCTTCCCGGGGATAAAAGCAAAATGAGCATATACGATAAAACCCCTCAGGAGAGGGGGTTGATTTCAACTGGAGGCTTTGCGTTCTGCGGGGGATTTAGGCATCGCCAACCTCCTGCGGGGCGGCTGGCAACTGCATCCAGTGGGTCGCCGGTAACTCTCTACCGGAAATAACTGACGTGAAGAAACGACAATTTGCAGCAGAGCACTCCGTTTCGCCAACGTTAACTACCCCTCCCATTGCGGTAAGCACGATGTCACCAACTTCCGGCATCCGCTCGCTTACCGGAATCCATTTACCCGGCACGGTGGACGGCTCACTGCCGGGTGACTGAGGGGCGGATGCGAGCATGGCTGCGCGGCAGGCGTTCCAGCCTGTACCAAAGCCAATTTTTGGTTCGCATACGCCATTGAGCATCATTCTTCCGTGCTCATCGCGCACGTATGCATCCGGCACTACCGGCGCTGGCTGCGCGTGGCCATATGCTGCATAGATGGCATCGCAGATAGTCTTGCAGTCCATTAGCACATCAGGCTCGACATGCGTTCCGTGCAGCCCGCCAAAGGTTTCTTCCAGTGTCCGGCGGATGTGGCCGATACCTTCTATAGCAGAGCGGAAGTTTTCTATGGCCAGTTGCTCGCCGTCCGGAGCTGGCTCACTGTCCATTGCGGCCTTGCGACGTTGCTGTAGCTCACGTAGACCATCAGCAGCAGTCAGGAGGTCTTGAGCTCCACGAACGTTTGTCCATTTGAGATTGCAGGCGTAATGCTCCAGGCGCTCGATTACAGAAATAACGCGCTCGTCTGTTATGGTTAATTTGCTGGTCATGGCCTAATCTCCGTTCTTCCGCCCAGAATTCGGATTGCGATTCTTTCCCGCAAAGTTAACTGCCGATGCTTGCCACGAGCATTTACGATTTCAGGCTTACCGGTTGGCGGGTAATTAACCCTGACTGATTGACCATCCAGTGCGTGGGCCGCTTCAAGCAGCGTTGCCTTCAAATGTTTAGGGCACTCTTTCTGCACTTTTTCGCCGTCTGAAATGATGCATGCAATGCCCTGCAGCAAGCTGGCTAAATCGCTAAGATAATTTTTCATGGTCACTCAGCCTCCACCTTGATGCCCGCGGCGGTTAGCATCTCTTCAATTTCCCAGCGTGCATAAACCGGATAGCGTTCGGAACCATCGCAGCAGCGGTCTTTCTCGCTGTGAGATACCGCTACGTCATCCCAGTGATCGTCTGGTGCATGACCCGCCTGAATCCAGATTAAGTTGGCGTGCGGCTCTGGCAGCTTCACGGTGACGGTGCGGGACTCCAGCTCGGCGATGCGCTCTTCATATCGAGCACCAATCGACACCGCTTTGTGGTAGGCCTCAAGCCATTTCGATGATTGCGCCTGCGCCTTCTCCAGCGCCTCTACCAGCTCAGAGCCACCGGCCTGATACGCCGCCCAGAAGCCGTATTTGATATGCGGCACAGTATCGGTATATTTCGAGGATTCGAGATGTTTATACTCGCGCTCCCACCACGCTTCGAATTTCTCTCTCTGCGCCAGTTCGGTGATATCAGTTGTCATGCTTGGCCTCCACGCGCTTATTCCAGGCTCGAATCGCCATTTCAATTTTTGTGCTGCCAACCATCTGCGCGGACTGTGCATCGCATGAGTGGCATCGAACAATCGCAGAACGATTCGGGCAATCGTCCTCATCCTGTGCGAATGCTTCGACGTCGTTGCTACCGCAGAATGGACAAGGCTTTAACTGGTTGCTCATTTGTCGGCCCCCTCACTGCGGAACATCATGATTGTCAGGTCGCCTTTAGTGGCCAGGCGAACGGTAGAGCCAGGTTCCAGACTGTTAAGTTCAAAGGCGTCATAAAACTCATTCACAGCTTTCTGGCGGCGAGATTCCTTACGACGCTTGTCCCACTGCCTCAGAGCATTTTTGGTAATCCACTGGCCTGTTTTAACCATGATGTATGCCCATCCAAGAATGGCTAAACCGGTATTGAGATAAGTGGCGATGTTCATTTTCCGGCTCCCTCGCGAAGCTGAGCCGCAAACATCTCTGCTCGCCACGCTTCGCTTTCTAACTCAGAATGATTTTTGACGTCATTGAATTCATCGAGAGCCACCTTTGCTGCCGCACGGCGTCGCATGGCTAACTTTTCAACTCCGCGCGCCTCAGCTTCGGCTACGATGCGATCGGTGACGGGGGTTTCGATAGCATCGAACTCTTCCATTGCTGCTTCCAGTGCGACCTTCTGGCAGGCTACTTCTGCACGCCCTTGAATGCCTGTCCCTTCTCCATTCAGTTCGTTATGCATATCATTCAGCTTGTCGCCAAACGACTTCAGTGCCACATTCTCCGCAGCCAGCTGCTGGTACGCTTTAGCCAGCTTCAGGAACTTCTGCTCTCTGATTGACAGCTCGCCTGCCGACTCCAGCGACTGAATGAGCTCGTTTACTGTTTCAATGTTCATTTTCTTACTCCCGCCAGGCACTGGTTAAAAAGGTTGGTCAGCTTGTTGGCGCCGCAGTGCCGATTGCTGAACTGAAAATCCGCCGACGTGCTTTCGGTTACGGCTGTCTGTTCTGCCAGGGTGTAGCGATAGCCTTTTAGCTCACCTGCTCGCAAAACCCGTCCGTCGTTGAACGTGGCCCAGATAGCTGAGTTAACGACAGAGGGATCCAGGCCTGTTCCGGTGCGTATCTCTGAAAAAGTGCAACCGGGATGACTGCCGATAAAATTAATGACGATTTGAGTTCTGGATATACGTTTCATTGAATCAGCCCTTTTTCTTTACCAATCAGGTATTCGTCCCGCAGCCACTGAGCCGGAGTTAGCGCGCCAAGTGATGCAGCGCCAGGCATGCAGCCGAAGCTTTTGCCTTCCGGGTGAAAACCGCTCTGCCTGCTGGCGTGATTTGTGGGGATCACTTCCTGGTTGTTCTCCAGAGCCAGTACCGGTGAGGGTATTTGCTCTCCGGCGGCGACTTTCAGCGCCCAGTCCTCCAGTTTCTTGGCGGCATATTTCTCCGTTTCTGCCTCGCTGAGTTGGCGCTGGTACATTGCCCGCCTTGTATCGGTGACAATCCAGTACATGACCGGGTGAGACCACGGGAAGCGCTCTGCGCCGCCGGTGTGGAGCCCCTTCTCGCGGTTGTATCGCTGAAACTCACCCATCACGTCAGCCAGCTTGATACCGAGGACTGTGCCGCTGTCCTTGCACCACTTGATGAACTGGCCCGGTGATGGCCAGAACGGCGATTCACTGGCTCTCGCATGGCGTACGCCGGCGGATAACTGCTCGCGGGTGCGAATGCCGTTTTCCGAAAACGCCGCTATCCACTGCTGCTTAGCCACTCGCTCGTCAGCATCTGACCGGAGGTTGGTTTGCGTCGCTGCCGGGAAAATCTGCTTCAGCTGCATGAACAGCGCGTCAACAAGGCGCTCAGCGTCTGAATTCACAACCCGGCCATGCTCAGGGTTGCCCCCCGCCATGCTTGCCATCGCTGCGCCATCCCGATTGTTTATTGCGCGGTAGAGTTCAGGTTTCACAGGAAATCCCTCCACGCTTCCGGGCTGTTCCAGTGGGGGTCTTCCTGACAGGCATCGCGACTGCGCTTAGCCTGCCCGTCAGGCTCGAACAGACCCTGCCAGCCATTGGCGATGCTCCGGTTGATAATTTCTTCGGGCGCGTAACCGTTCAGTCTGCAGCGGTCCAGCAGGTTGATAGCCTGGGTGACCGTCTGCTGAGACTTGATCGGCTTTTTCAGGTCACGGCGGTATTCGACCCACGAAGACCAGGTGACAGCGGATAGCCAGTCAGGCAGTTGAACACTGGCCGCATCGAACGAACCCGCCCGGGGGGATTTAGGGGGTTTATTACTATTGTCTTTATTGTCTTTTGTATTAGTGTCTTTTGTGTGTCCCTGTTTTGGTGACACTCCTGTCACTACCGTGGTGACACTTTTTGTCACCATCGTGGGGACAGTGTCACTACCATGGTGACTGTCACTATCGTGGGGACACTTCCTGTCACTGCTGTGGTGACAGCTCGGACCCTTTTTAGCCTCAGGTAAAATCCACTCATGCAGATTTTTGTTGGGGCCAATAAGATCGCCTTCCTCAACCAGAACGCGCATGCTGATAAGCTCTTTTTTTGCGGTGTTAACCTTCTGCCGAGGAAGCCGGGTTAACTGAGCAATCTGAGTGTCTGCAATGCGGTCCATCTTTTTGTTGAACCCATAGGTTTTCCGGCAATAAGCATGAGCTACCTTGGCCTGATTTTTAGTCAGGTTTGAACCGATAAGCTCTTCGTAAAGCTCGTTAGCCAGACGGGTGTACCCATCGTCTGTATCGGCCACGCGTTGCTCCTGTATCCCCATATCGGCAATGGGGAAGTTGAGAATTTCTGCGGTATTCATGTTTCACTCTCCCAGCCAGCCTCTTTCAGAAAAGCGCGATATTCGTCCAGGATGGCGGATGCTTCAGCAGACAGAACGAGATCGACCTGATCAGCGACTATCTGGATAAACTGGCGAGCCTTAGCTGCACTGAACTGCGGCAGCGCCGCGCTGCGGGTTAATTTTGACTTACCTGATGCTCTCGCCTTATCCATCTGACGAACTGCTACAGATGCCGCCTGAGGGCCGTGCTCGCGGGATAATGCAACCGCGGTTGTCGGGGATACCTCGCCGGCGCGCACCATGCTGATCAGCTCTTCGCCGCAGGTCAGTAGATGCAGGTGGTAATCGACATCGGACAGCGAGCGCTTAACCTTCTTGGCGATCTCGTCAGGCTCCCATCCCTGGTTTCTCAGCCGCTGATATGCAGCTGCGCGTTCCAGAGCAGTGAGGGGTCTACCCTGGTTCCGGGTGACCATGAAGGCGATCCGGTCAGCTTCGCTCCCGACGAAGTCCTTGCACTCAAGGCGGATGACGTCAGCACCTGCTTTCGTCGCTTCAATGGCGCCGTAAAAGCGGTGGTGGCCGTCGATTACCTTCACGCCCTTCTCGGTAACCTGAACGTCCAGCGGAGGCACAGACTCACCAGCGATAAAGGCATCGCGGAATTCAGCGACGTGTTCCTGGTCAATATCGCGGATGTTCAGTCCGGGCTCGACGTACAGTTCTGATAGAGGCACGATAAACGTCCGGTTCACCTTGATACCGGTTCCGTTTTTATTTTTTTGGTTGTAATGCTGGTAAAGTGAACTCATAATTACTCCTGTGAATTGATCCAGTTAATTCGCGTAGAAAGCCGTTAGTGTTCCAGCACTGCGGCTTTCGCCTTTTTCAGAACAGACCTTGTTGCTTAACAGGCTTTGCCCTTTTCTTTTCGAACTTGTCAGACGGTAATGTCTGCTTCTCAGCCCACAGCTTTGCGTGGCGTAACACATCATCAAAAATCCTCCCCTTGCGACTGGCCTGCGACATGCGCTTGTACATATCGACCGCCTGGTATGCCCCCCCCTGAGCCACTGCCAAGGTGAATCCCTGGCGCATCAGCTCTTCGCGGACGTTCTTCTCAATGAATTCGATGTGGTTCATCAAGCCTCCATCTGCCCTTCTTCGGACTTACGATGAGAAATCAGGATGGCCAGCAGCAGCGACATGTTCGGCAGCAGGCTTTCCCGCCAGCGACTTACCGTCGACTTATTCACTCCGGCCACTTTTGCGATATTCGTGGTTCCCAGTTCTGCTATCTGGCTGTGCAACCAGCTTTCAATTCTCCGGGCCTCCACTTTGTTGCGTGTTGTTGAACTCTCCATTTGTGATACTTCCTCTGGTGTTGTTTGGAATGGCCGCCGGTCAGGCGGCGCTATTGTTTGGTGGCGGAAAAATGGAAGGCAGATCAGGGCGAAACTCATACGCCTTAATCTCTCCATTTACGGCCGCAACAAGGTCGGGAACATGCACAGGAGAAATCCTCTTTTTCCCGTTTAGCCAGTCGCAGATCGTCGACTGCGCTTTACCGCATCGCTTGGCCAATTCTTTCTGACTGCCGGCGATGGAAATCGCTTTTTCTACTGCGGGGTTTTTCATAATCACCTCAGCTATTGGTTTTTGATGATTATGGTTATCGCAAAAGAGATTGTCAATCGCCTATGCGATTTTTTGCTAAGTAATCGCTGTGGCGATAGGATTAAAGGAGTTACTTTGAGGAGGTGTTATGGATTTCTCTGAGCGTCTTGCTCGAGCAATGTCATTAGCTGGGTATACGCAAGGCAGGCTTGCCAAAGCGGTTGGAATGGCGCAGTCGAGCGTGAACAAGCTGCTTAATGGCGCCAACGGCTCTCGCAAGACAGTGGAAATAGCATCAGTGTTAGGTGTGCGTCCTGAATGGCTATCCACTGGCGCAGGTGAAATGCTTGCTGATTCCATACAGATTACGCAAGTGCAGACGCCAGTAACACCGCAAAATGGCATTTATCGTGTGGATGTCCTCGATGTAAAAGCCAGTGCAGGACCAGGTGCGCTTATCACGAACGATTTCATAGAGACGATTCGTGCGATCGAATACACATCGGAGCAGGCCAGATCTCTATTTGGCAATCGACCAGCTCATCACATAAAAGTAATCACTGTTACCGGTGATAGCATGGATACGACTATCTCACCCGGTGATGAAATTTTCGTAGACATCAGCGTTACCCATTTTGATAGTGATGGCGTTTACGTGTTTGTTTTTGGAAAAACCCTTCACGTCAAGCGCTTGCAGATGCAAAGGGATCGACTGGCCGTAATTTCAGATAACCCTATCTATGAAAAATGGTACGTAGAGCCAGGTGATGAAGACCAGTTCTACGTTATGGCCAGAGTCCTTCTCAGACAATCCATCGAATATAAACGATTCGCATAACCCGCTTCGGCGGGTTTTTTATCGCCTGCCGCCGTTAAACCATTCGTAAAAACGCCTACCTAAATTTTTTTCTTAAAATAATCACTTTAATAATCACGTATTTATCACTTTTCCGATTATTAATATCGTTTAAGCGATTGACCCCAGCAATCGCCTTGGCTATTATCAATCCATCCAAACAACACCGGCAACGCCGGGGTTAAGTCAAAACGTCCCGTTAGCCGCGATAAGGCAAAGGTGAAGAGATGATCCGAGAACAAGATAAACGCGCATGGCGTAATTTTTGGTTAAAGGTTGTTCCGTTTTTGGTTGCGGTCGCATCGGTAAGCGTTCAGTGCTGGGGTGGCGTATGAGCAGAAATGGCATTCGTTCACTGGTTATTGTTCTGGCCATCTGCCTTGTTGCCTGGTCAGCGACCATTATAAAAATTCTGCATGTTACGGGGGTGTTCAATGGCTAACTCAATTCCTAATAACGGACGCGCCGTGATGATGCGCAATCGCCGCACTGGCGCCGCCTGGCTGGTCAGCTTCGACTATCGCGACGGCAGCTACTGGCATGAGCCGCAGGGCAATCTGCGCCACATCCGCCGGCCATATGCTTCACGCAGTATCGAGCCTAACCTGGTACCAGCCGGGACGCATTAACCAGCGCATATCAGCGCACGAATTTCACTGAGCTATCAGGCGGCTTTCATCGCGCCGGGGATTCTTACAACCAAATTTCAGGGGAAACCATGAGCGAAATAACGGATTTAACTGTAATCGAAATTAAACCAGAGCAGGCTCCTGCCTTATACAGCAAGGGTGGCCTGAGTGGCTATCTAGAGCAAATCCGCGAGCTGGCTAAAGAAGTTCCAGACGTTGCAACTAAAAAAGGCCGCGACCGTATTGGCAGCCTTGCGCGCATGGTTGGCTCCAGCAAAACAGCTATTGAGAAGCCCGGTCGTGAATACCTCAAGCGATTGAAAGAGGCGGTTAAGCCCGCTGAAGAGGAATTGCGAGTTTTCACCAGAGAATGCGATGCCATTCGTGACGCAATCCTTAAGCCCCGTGATGAATGGGAAGCCGAGCAGGAACGCATTAAGGCCGAAGAAGCCATGAACGAGATGCACGCCGAAGCGCTGGAAATGAACATCAAGTTTGATCAGGAGTTGGCGGCCAAGTTCGAAGCGGACCACGAAATGGCCCTACTGATGGATAAAGATATTGACCGCGAACGCGCAGATAAAGCAGCCGAAGCCGAACGCCAGCGCATTGCCCGCGAAGAAGAGATTGCTCGCCAGGCGGAAGAAAAAGCCAAGCGCGAAGCAGCAGAAAAGGCACAGCGTGAAATTGACGCTGCGGCCGCCAGAGAGCGCGAGGCGATTTTGGCAAAAGAGCGCGCAGAACGTGAGCGTATTGAAGCTCAGCAGCGGGCCGAACTCGAACAGCGAGAAGCAGCTGAACGTGATGAGCGTGAAAAACAGGCCGCCGTGGAAGCAGAGCGCCGCAAGGCTCAGGAAGAAGCCGACCGCATCCGCCGAGAGGCAGAGCAGCGTGAACAGGCCCGCCTGGCCGAAGAGAAGCGCAAAGCTGATGAGCAGGCGCGCCGCGAAGCCGACGTTAAGCATCGCAAAGCTGTCGGTACTGAAATCGTCAAGGCTTTGCTGGCCAATACCAGCCTAACCCGCGATCAGGCGATTGAAGTCCTGACTGCGATTAAAGACGGAAATATCCCACATACCGGGATCAGCTACTGAGGTGTTCATGGCGGCTTATCACGTTCAGGACCGGATTGAAGAGCAATCCTGGAACAAGCATTACCAGCAGCTGGCGCGCGAAGAGAAAGAATCAGAGCTCGCTGATGACATGGAGAAAGGTCTCCCTCTCCGGTTGCTGGAATCGCTTTGCATTGACGAACTTCAACGCCGCGGCGCCAGCAAACAGGCGATAAGCCGCGCATTCGACGATGACGTGGAGTTCCAGGAACGGATGGCAGCTAACGTCCGCTACATGGTTGAAGTTCTCGCCCGGCATCAGCTCAACATTGAAGAGGAGCAATAATGGCTACTCAACTCATCGAACAGGTTTTTAGCCTGGTGAATCCACTAAAGGCTGAATTTGAGCAGGTTTGCTCTGAACCTTCTATCAATTTCAGGCGTGAATCTGAGTTCGCAATGCAGATTTTCGCCAATAACGACTACCTGGCTAAAGTCGCAATCGGTAACCCGGTAAGCACCAGAAGCGCTGTAATGAATGTTGCCGGGATTGGCGTGTCCCTTAACCCGGCTCAGAAGCTGGCTTATCTGGTGCCGCGCAAAGGGGCTATCTGTCTCGACATCAGCTACATGGGCCTGATGCACATTGCGCAGCAATCCGGGGCTATCAAGTGGTGCCAGTCGGCAATTGTCCGTAAGAACGATCAGTTTCACCGTGAAGGTCTGGATAAGCCACCGGTTCATATTTACAACGATTTCGACACCGCAGAACAGCGCGGCGACATTGTAGGTGCCTACGTCGTTATCAAAAGCGACGACGGCGACTACCTGACTCACACGATGCGCATTGCTGATATCTACGCGATCCGAGATCGCTCGGAAGCATGGAAAGCCTACAAGAACAAAGGCACATCATGCCCGTGGCTCACAGACGAAGAGCAGATGATCCTCAAGACGGTTGTTAAACAGGCTGCGAAATATTGGCCACGCCGTGAGCGCCTGGACGCGGCTATAGACCACGTGAACACCGAAAGCGAAGAAGGTATTAACTTTTCCGCACAACGCCAGCCAGAACGCGATGTTACCCCGGCAGAAACAGCAATCATCAAAGAGATTAACGACGTTCTTATCGCGATGAATAAGACATGGGATGACGACCTGCTGCCCCTGTGTTCAAAAATATTCCGCCGTGACATTCGTGAATCATCAGAACTGACTCAAGAAGAGGCGGTTAAGGCTCTCGGATTTCTGAAAAATAAGGCGGCCGCATGAACGCCAATCCACTTATGCCAGGTGAAAAATACGGTCACTTAACCGTCAAAGAATTCTCGCACATGCTGAGAGGGAGAAGGATGTATCTCTGCCTTTGCGTATGCGGCAATTCCTGCCACAGAGCCGCAAATCAGCTTAAAAACACCTCTATAAGCAGTTGCGGGTGCATGACAGGAAAAAATACCACTCACGGTCAACGCAATACTCGCGTTTACAGGATTTGGAGCGGGATGAAAAACCGCTGCACGAACCAAAACAACAAAGACTTCGAAAAATACAGTAAGCGCGGAATCTGCAAAAGGTGGCTGACATTCGAGCTATTTCTTGAAGATATGGGGCTTCCTCCTACGCCTAAGCATCAGCTTGATCGGATGAATAATGAAGGTCCGTATTCAAAGGATAACTGCAGATGGGCAACCGTTACCAAGCAGGCGGAAAACAGAAGTACATCGTTTTACTGGTTTGTTGATGGATTGCGCTTTGAAAGCGTCGTATCTGCTGCTGATCATTTTGGCGTTAAACCAGCAACCATCCACAAATGGTGTAATGGCTACAACAATAGAGGGATAAACATCCCGCCGAGAGCCAACTGCCGTAAGGAGAGGAAATATGGATAGCAGCTGGCTCATTAGATTTGAGCAAATCTTTGGACCAATCGCACAAATTGAGCAAGGTAGCGAGACGTGGTCAAGGGCCAGACTCGGTGTTATCACCGCCTCAGAAGTTCACAACGTCATTTCAAAGCCGAGATCTGGCACAAAGTGGACTGACATGAAAATGTCTTACTTCCACACGCTGCTCGCCGAGGTATGCACCGGCGCAGCGCCGGAGGTTAACGCCAAGGCTCTGGCATGGGGGAAACAGTACGAGGACGACGCCCGCACACTGTTTGAGTTCACCACTGACGTACAGGTAACCGAGTCGCCGATCCTCTTCCGCGACGAAGGTATGCGCACCGCCTGCTCACCAGACGGCCTGTGCAGTGATGGCCGTGGCCTTGAGCTGAAGTGCCCTTTCACCTCTCGCGACTTCATGAAATTCCGGCTTGGCGGCTTCGAGGCTATCAAATCCGCCTATATGGCCCAGGTGCAATTCAGCATGTGGGTAACCGGGAAGAATGCCTGGTATTTCGCGAATTATGACCCTCGCATGAGGCGAGAAGGCATACACCACGTGGTTGTTGAGCGCGACGACAAATACATGTCCGACTTCAACGAAATGGTGCCGGAGTTCATCGGAAAGATGGACGAATCGCTGGCCGAGATTGGCTTCACCTTCGGGGAGCAGTGGAAATGAAAACTCACCACGACGGTATCACCGTTGGCAGTGCCACTCTGCCCTATTCCATCAATCGCCGGGGATGGATCGCCCCAAGCGGCGACGTTATCAAAAACCCATTAAAGGCTCAGCGCCTGGCTGAGCTGATGAACAGTAAGAAGGTGGTGGCATGAGCGGAAATACCTCCCTGATTTACGGCTCTATTTGCAGCGGCATCGAAGCCGCAACGGTCGCCTGGGAGCCCCTGGGATGGAAGGCGGCATGGTTCTCTGAAATTGAAGCGTTCCCGTCTGCGGTGCTGGCTGAACGCTGGCCAGAAGTCGTGAACCTGGGCGATATGACAAAAATCGCTGCTGCGGTTCGCGCTGGAGAGGTGCAGGCGCCGGATGTGATGGTCGGCGGCACACCTTGCCAGGCGTTCAGCATTGCTGGTCTGCGTAATGGCCTTGCTGATGCCCGCGGTCAGTTAACCCTTTCATATGTGGAATTAGCCAATGCAATCGACGATAAGCGCATCGAGCGCGGAGAAGAAGAAGCAATCTTCGTCTGGGAAAACGTCCCCGGCGTCCTCACAAGCCACGACAACGCTTTTGGTTGCTTTCTGGCAGGACTTGCCGGAGAAAGCTGTGAACTTGAGCCATCAGGGGGAAAATGGACGCACTCTGGTTGTGTGTATGGACCCCAAAGGTCAATCGCTTGGATCGTCAAGGACGCCCAATATTTCGGAGTGGCCCAACGACGCAAGCGTGTGTTCGTTGTCGCAAGTGCTCGAAAAGGATTCGATCCCGGCCAAGTACTTTTTGAGTCCGAAGGCGTGCGCCGGGATACTCCGCCGAGCAGAGAGCCGCAAACGGCAGTTGCCGCCCTTACTGCGAGAGGCGTTGGAACGTGTGGCGCAGATGACAATCAGGCCCAAGCAGGACACCTCCTCGCTTTCGGGGGCGGTAACACAGGGGGAAACATCGATGTTGCCGCCTGCCTGACTGCCAAGGGCCAGCGTATTGATTTCGAAGTCGAGACCTTTGCTGTGCATGGCACTCAAGACCCCGACACTAATCTGGAGCTTGCACATACGCTTGGTCGTAACCATGGGCAGGAAAATGCCTGTATCGCGTTTAGTTACAAAGACCATGGAGCAGACGCATCGGAAGACCTGTCTCCGACATTGCGCGCAGGAAATTCAGATAGCAGCAACGCTAATAGTGGTCAGCCTCCTGCTATATGCATTCAGCATGCAAGCATTGGCAGACATGATGATGCAGGCCCGCAAGGAAAAGGATGGCAGGAGGACGTCGCTTTTACTATGGACTCTCGCGCATCTGCTGACGCCGTTCAGTTTGGCGCTCAGGTTCGCAGACTTATGCCGGTTGAATGTGAGCGTCTGCAGGGCTTCACTGACAACCACACACTGATCTCATGGCGCGGGAAAGAAGTGACTGAATGCCCGGATGGCCCACGCTATCGCGCTATAGGCAACAGCATGGCGGTGCCGGTGATGCGCTGGATCGGCGAGCGTATCGCGGCCGCTCTGCCAGCTAAAAAATCTGCAGGTGATTATGGCGGAAGCAAGACACCGATTGAACAACGCAATCTGTGGCAAACACCGATCCCTTTGTTCGTCGCTCTGGATGCGGAATTCTGCCTAAAACTGGATGCAGCTGCGTCAGCTGATAACGCACTATGCAACCGCTATATCACGGAAGAGCAGAACACGCTTGAAACGCCATGGGCTGATTACCTGAGCATTCCTGGCTACGTCTGGCTGAACCCGCCATACAGCGACATAACGCCATTCGTGAAAAAGGCAGCCGCCGAGAGCACCAATCAGATCGGCACGGTGATGCTAGTTCCCGCTGATACGTCAGTTGGCTGGTTCCGTGAGGCTATCGAGACGGCCAGCGAAGTGCGTTTCATTGTTGGCGGTCGCCTTGCCTTTATCAATCCGGTATCCGGGAAACCTGTTAGCGGTAACAACAAAGGCTCAATGCTGATTATCTGGCATCCCTACCCGCGCACCCACTGCCAGTTCACGACCGTTGAGCGCGATGCCCTGCTGAGTTTCGGTGCCCGATTAATAGACAAGCGGGAGGCAGCATGACGCCAGAAGAAAAAGAAAACGCTCTCCGCGCCCAGGCTCGTCGCTGCGCAGAAGAGATAACCAAAGCGATGAGCGTAAAGCCTAAACCGAAGTGGAATGCTGTATGCCCCCCCATCCTTCGCAAGCACTACGAGAAGGTCCGGCCTATGGGTGTCAGCCTGGTGAAATTTGTCAGTGTTATTGGCCGCATGAATGGGCGGTATGGAGTGGAATCATGAAAGAACGCGGAATGATTTTTAACGGGGAGATGGTGCGGGCCATTCTCGACGGTCGGAAGACGCAGACCCGGCGGCCTATCAAATGGAAACAGACTCGGTTCACTGAAATTGGTGAGCGCGAAGACGGTAGCAAATGGCCGTGGAGCGAAGATACAGAGCATGCTTGCGACTTCTGGCACCCATGCCCGTTCGGCACCGTCGGCGACCGCATCTGGGTAAGAGAGACGTGGGCGCGCTACAACATCGACCAGAACAGCCACGACATAGCGTACCGCGCCACAACTCCAGAAGACTGGCCAGAAGAAGGCCGCTGGCGTCCCAGCATTCACATGCCGCGCTGGGCCAACCGCATCCTGCTGGAAATCACAAGCGTACGAGTAGAGCGGCTAAACAGTATCAGCCAAGAAGATGCTCAGGCTGAAGGCTTGGAGCTTACCGGATGGCGGCCAACATACTCTGACCCGGATAGCGGCGGCGAGGTTATGACGCCATACGACAACTTTGCTGAGTTGTGGTCATCCATCTACGGCGACGAAAGCTGGAAAGCTAATCCCTGGGTTTGGGTCATTTCGTTTAAGCGCGTTGAAGGCGGCGCAGCATGAACAGAGCCTCTCCCGTTGATTTAAGGAAATGTCTTGAGGCTGCTCATATGCTGGCAAATATCGGCATCCGCTTTGTGCCGATCCCGGTAGTGACAGAGGAAGAGTTCCAGGCACTGTTTGCCGAGCTTTCAGGAAAGCTTGAGCAGCTGGCGGTTGAAGCGGAAAAGCATGAAGGCGGTGAAGCATGAGCGCAGAAATCATCGATCAGGCCAACGAGCTAACACAGCAGCGAATCGACATAGCCGTAGCTGCTCACCGCATCGACCATAACGCAGTTTCGGCTACTCATTGTGTGGATTGCGGGAAAGAGATACCCGAACGGCGCCGGGAGGTGGTGGCGGGATGTCAGCGCTGCGCTGACTGTCAGGAAGAGTTTGAAGAACGTGGTAAGCACCGGAGGTGATATGGCGTCAGACAAACCGATAACAGCTCAGCAGGCCGCCGACTTACTCATCGTATCGGCGCGGGTAATCTACCGCCTGATTGAGTCAGGAGAACTCGCCGGCCGCAAGGTCGGCAACAAGTACAGAACGACCGAAGCGGCATGTATTGCGTATTTGTCATCCCCGCAGGAAACTAAACAAGCGAACGCGGGTGAGCATAAAGGAGATATTTTATGTCCATCACCCTCAGAGGCGGAATGTGGCACTGTCATTTCTTTACGCCGTCAGGGAAAAGAGTTAGGCGATCTCTTGGCACGGGGGACAAAAAGCAGGCGCAGGAGCTCCACGATAAGCTAAAGGCTGAAGCATGGCGGGTTGACCAGATCGGCGACCTGCCTGTCAGAACCTTCGAAGAGTGCTGTATCCGGTGGTTGCGCGAAAAGGACCATAAGCGATCGCTAGATGATGACAAAACCAAAATAGAGTTTTGGCTGCAGCATTTTTCCGGCCGTGATGTATCGAAAATAACGGTGGAGGAAATTCACGAAGCCGTTAACGGGATGATCAACCGTAAGCACCTGCAGGTGTGGGAGAGTAAACGTGATGCCGCGTTGAGGAAGGGAAGGCCGGTTCCGGATTACAAGCCACGGCAGGTTTCTCAGGCGACGAAGGCGCAGCACCTTTCCTTCATTAGGTCCTTGCTCAGGGCCGCGGCGAATGACTGGGGCTGGATAAAAACGGCACCAGTTATCAAAACCCGCAAGCCTATCAGCAAGCGGATACGGTGGCTGACCAGAGAAGAAGCTGAGCGGTTGATCGAGTGCATGCCGGAGAGCATTAAGCCAGTGGTGATATTTGCACTGGCAACCGGCCTGCGCCGCTCAAACATCATCGGGCTTGAGTGGCAGCAGGTCGATATGCAGAGAAAGGTTGCATGGGTAAATCCGGAGAACGCAAAAGCGGGCAAGGCGATTGGCGTAGCTCTGAATGATACCGCATGCAGGGTATTAAGGGATCAGATAGGGAAGCACTCCCGGTGGGTGTTCGTTCACACCACGGCAAAACATCGCCCTGACGGAACGCTGACGCCCGCTGTGAGAAAAATGCGGGTGGATGACAATAACGCCTGGCGCGCCGGACTGAAAAAAGCGGGGATAGAGGATTTCCGTTTTCACGACCTCCGGCACACCTGGGCGAGCTGGTTAATCCAGTCCGGCGTCCCGCTTTCTGTTTTACAGGAAATGGGCGGATGGGAGAGCATCGAGATGGTGCGCCGATATGCTCACCTGGCACCAAACCATTTGACCGAACACGCACGGAAAATTGACGCCATTTTTGGCTCTAACGACACAAATACGACACAAGGAGGAAATCAGGCTGGACTAAAACTTGCGTAAGTGACTGATTCTTAATGGTACGCCCTACAGGGTTCGAACCTGTGACCTACGGCTTAGAAGGCCGTTGCTCTATCCAGCTGAGCTAAGGGCGCATTGAGAAGCAAGCTTCATGATGTGCAATCGCCGGAATTATACGGTCCACGCCTGATGAGTCAATGTATTTTGCCGCGAAACTGCGCTTGCCCGTGCAGGCTGGCGGCTTATGCCGCAAAAGCAGTATAAAGTTTATCCAGGTTTATGTTTCTGCACGTTAACTTTTCTTCGGCTCCCGGGCTCCTTTTTGCGCCATTCGCAGCGCGGTCAGGCCCATTTTTCAACCGCCGCAGCGTCAAAGCAAGATAAAATCTTAAACGAAGACTGACAGCGGGGCTGGCTTCTGACAAAATATCGCCATCCCCCTTTCGTAAAGATACAGATGGAATCCTCTCTCTGATGGCAGCAAAAATTATTGACGGTAAAACGATTGCGCAGCAGGTACGCTCTGAGGTTGCGGAAAAAGTGAAGGCGCGCGTTGCGGCCGGATTTCGTGCTCCAGGGTTAGCCGTCGTGCTGGTCGGCAGCAACCCGGCATCGCAAATTTATGTCGGCAGCAAGCGCAAAGCGTGTGAAGAGGTAGGCTTCGTCTCCCGCTCGTACGATCTCCCGGAAACCACCAGCGAAGCGGAGCTGCTGGAACTTATCGACACGCTGAATGCCGATGAGGCTATTGATGGCATCCTGGTTCAGCTGCCGCTTCCCGCCGGCATTGATAATGTCAAAGTCCTCGAGCGCATTTCGCCGGACAAAGACGTTGACGGCTTCCACCCGTATAACGTGGGTCGTCTGTGCCAGCGCGCGCCGCGCCTGCGTCCGTGCACGCCGCGAGGGATCGTCACGCTGCTTGAGCGTTACAATATCGATACCTACGGCCTGAACGCGGTGGTCATTGGCGCCTCCAATATTGTCGGACGCCCGATGAGCATGGAGCTGCTGCTGGCAGGCTGCACCACCACCGTCACCCACCGTTTTACCAAAAACCTGCGTCATCACGTCGAAAACGCCGACCTGCTGATCGTGGCTGTCGGTAAACCGGGCTTTATTCCGGGCGAATGGATTAAAGAAGGCGCGATCGTGATCGATGTCGGGATTAACCGCCTGGAAAACGGCAAAGTGGTTGGCGATGTGGTCTATGAAGATGCCGCCGCGCGCGCGTCGTACATCACGCCGGTTCCCGGCGGCGTCGGCCCGATGACCGTAGCCACCCTTATTCAGAACACGCTGCAGGCGTGCGAAGAGTATCACGATATTCAGGAGGCCTGAGATGGCGAATTTTTCTTTAGGCAAACACCCGCACGTTGAGCTTTGCGACCTGCTTAAGCTGGAAGGCTGGAGCGAAAGCGGCGCGCAGGCGAAAATCGCCATTGCCGATGGTCTGGTCAAAGTCGACGGCGCGGTCGAAACCCGCAAACGCTGTAAAATCGTCGCCGGCCAAACGGTCAGCTTTGAAGGTCAGAGCGTTATCGTCACCGAGTAAAACGTTCAGGCGCCGCAACTGGCGCCTTAACTTTATCCCCATCCAGGACATTAAACACGACGGTCAGCGTCGGGTGTACTGATCTGGGTATGGGCAAAAAAAATGCCGGGGATAACCCCGGCAAAAAGAGAGAATGAGACTACTTCCGGCGCCAGGTGGTACCCTGCGGCCCATCTTCCAGCACGATCCCCATCTCGTTAAGACGGTCACGCGCGGCATCCGCCGCCGCCCAGTCTTTCGCTTTACGCGCGTCCAGACGCTGCTGGATTAAAGACTCGATTTCCGCCACTTCCCCGTCGTCCGCCTGCGCGCCGCTCTGCAGGAACGCATCTGGCTCCTGTTCGAGCAGCCCCAGCACCGAAGAGAGTTTGCGCATATGCGCCGCCATCGCGTTGGCCGCGGCGGCATCTTCGGTTTTCAGGCGGTTAACCTCACGCGCCATATCAAACAGCACGGAATAAGCCTCCGGCGTATTAAAATCGTCGTCCATCGCTTCAATGAAGCGCGCTTCAAACGCTTCGCCGCCGGCCGGCTCTGCGGTTTTATCGGTTCCGCGCAGCGCGGTATACAGACGCTCCAGCGCGGAACGCGCCTGTTTTAAGTTCTCTTCGCTGTAGTTCAGCTGGCTGCGATAGTGGCCGGACATCAGGAAGTAGCGAATGGTTTCCGCGTCATAGAACTTCAGGACGTCGCGCACGGTAAAGAAGTTGCCCAGCGATTTTGACATCTTCTCGCGGTCAACCATCACCATCCCGGAGTGCATCCAGTAGTTCACGTACTCGCCGTCGTGGGCGCAGGTGGACTGGGCGATTTCGTTTTCATGGTGCGGGAACATCAGATCCGAACCACCGCCGTGAATATCAAAATGGTTGCCCAGCTGTTTGCAGTTCATCGCTGAACACTCAATGTGCCAGCCCGGACGGCCCGCGCCCCACGGCGACGGCCAGCTCGGCTCGCCCTCTTTCGACATTTTCCACAGCACAAAGTCCATTGGATTATGCTTGACGTCAACGACATCAACGCGCGCTCCGGCCTGCAGTTGGTCGAGATCCTGACGCGACAGCTGGCCGTAGTTCGGATCGGTCGGCACATCGAACATGACGTCGCCGTTGTCAGCAACATACGCGTGGCCTTTAGCGATCAGCTGCTCGGTAATCTCAATAATTTCCGCAATGTGATGAGTCGCTCGCGGCTCCATATCCGGGCGCAGGATATTCAACGCGTCGAAGTCTTTATGCATCTCGGCAATCATGCGGTCTACCAGCGCAACAAAGCTCTCGCCGTTTTCATTGGCACGCTTGATGATTTTGTCGTCAATGTCGGTGATGTTGCGCACATACTTTAGCTTGTAGCCTAAAAAACGCAGATAGCGCGCAACCACGTCGAAGGAGACGAAGGTACGGCCATGGCCGATGTGACAGAGGTCGTAAACGGTAATACCACACACGTACATGCCAACTTCCCCGGCATGGATAGGTTTAAATTCTTCTTTTTGGCGCGTCAGTGTATTAAAAATTTTTAACATCGAAGATTCCGTGTAGACGTGTGTGGATATAAGTCGCGTATTCTAACCTTAATTCAACCCCGAAGCAGCACACATTGCAAGGTGATCCAACCTCGCGGTTATGCTATAACAGCCCCCTATATCTCACCCGACACCGGGTGCAGGCACCACAATCATCGGAACAGGATGCAAAAATGGTTACTTTCCACACCAATCATGGCGATATCGTAATCAAGACGTTTGACGACAAAGCGCCGGAAACAGTTAAAAACTTCCTGGACTACTGTCGTGAAGGTTTCTACGACAACACTATTTTCCACCGTGTAATCAACGGCTTTATGATTCAGGGCGGCGGTTTTGAGCCGGGCATGAATCAGAAAACCACCAAATCTCCTATTCAGAACGAAGCGAACAACGGTCTGAAAAACACCCGCGGCACCCTGGCGATGGCCCGTACTCAGGCGCCCCACTCCGCCACCGCGCAGTTCTTCATCAACGTCGCCGATAACGACTTCCTGAACTTCTCCGGCGAAAGCCTGCAGGGTTGGGGCTACTGCGTATTCGCAGAGGTCGTTGAGGGTATGGACGTGGTCGACAAAATCAAAGCGGTCGCCACCGGCCGCAGCGGCATGCATCAGGATGTGCCGAAAGAAGATGTTGTGATCAAAAGCGTCACCGTTAGCGAATAATTCGTGGCGACGCTTTTTATTGCGGATTTGCATCTGCAAACGGAAGAACCGGCGATTACCGCCGGTTTTCTGCGTTTTTTACAGGGGGAAGCCCGCCAGGCGGACGCCCTGTATATCCTCGGCGACCTGTTTGAAGCCTGGATCGGCGATGACGATCCGAACCCGCTGCATCGGCAAATTGCCTCTGCGCTCAAAGCGTTAGCCGAGTCCGGCGTCCCCTGCTACTTTCTCCACGGCAACCGCGATTTTCTCGTCGGTCAGCGCTTTGCCCGCGAAAGCGCCATGACCCTGCTGCCGGAAGAGAAGCTTCTCGACCTCTACGGACGCAAAGTACTGATTATGCACGGCGACACCCTCTGCACCGACGACGCGGGCTATCTGGCGTTTCGCGCGAAAGTCCACAATCCCTGGATCCAGCGCCTGTTTCTGGCCCTGCCGCTGTTTATCCGCCGCCGTATCGCCGCCAGAATGCGCGCCGACAGCAAAGCGGCCAACAGCAGCAAGTCGATGGAAATTATGGATGTGACCCCCCAGGCGGTCGTTGACGTCATGGAGAAACATCGCGTCCAGTGGCTGATTCACGGGCATACGCACCGCCCTGCCGTCCATTCCCTGGAAGCCAACGGCAAAACCGCGTATCGGGTGGTGCTCGGCGCATGGCACAGCGAATGTTCCATGGTCAAAGTCACGCCAGAAGACGTCGAGCTGATTCATTTCCCTTTCTGATAGCCTGCAAGCACTATTCTGAAAAATCCCCTCAGGCAACTGAATTGCTGTCTTTCCTTGCTCCCGCCAGGTTAATTTTCCAGCAAACCTCTCTCAAGGAACGAGCATGCAAAAATGGAGTCAGCCCCTGATTTGGGGAATGGTCATCGCCGTCATCGGCCCGATTATGGCCAGCTTTTTTGGCCTGGCGTTTACCTATTTTGGAACGCTGAGCGTAGTCTGGTTCGCGGTTTTATTATGGTTCCTCTATTTTTACGCGATTTATCTGCTCTGTACGCGACCGCACGATGAGCGCTTTGTGCAGGTATACATGCTGATTATGAGTATTCTTATGCTGCCCTGGGGGCTGGTGCTGATTTTTACCTTTTTCGCCAGCGCGACCGCCGCTCATAACCGACGAGTTTCATCCAGTAACGACGATACATAAGACGGCTAGCCATGCGCACGCAACCGTTTTCCTTGCCGGAAGTTCATGCTATTCTCTGTGGCCTCTAAAGCAGTGTGCAACACACCCACAGGAGTTTTAAGACGCATGTCTTCCCGCAATAATTCGGCGCGTATCGCCATCGTGATGGGGTCCAAAAGCGACTGGGCTACCATGCAGTTTACCGCAGAAATCCTTGATGCCCTGAACGTTCCGTACCATGTCGAAGTGGTCTCCGCCCACCGCACGCCAGATAAACTGTTCAGCTTCGCCGAAGGCGCGGAAGAAAACGGTTTTCAGGTGATTATTGCCGGTGCCGGCGGCGCGGCGCATCTGCCGGGCATGATTGCGGCGAAAACGCTGGTGCCGGTGTTAGGCGTGCCGGTTCAGAGCGCGGCGCTGAGCGGCGTAGACAGCCTCTACTCCATCGTCCAGATGCCGCGCGGCATCCCGGTGGGTACGCTGGCCATCGGCAAAGCCGGGGCCGCCAACGCCGCCCTGCTGGCGGCGCAGATCCTCGCCCAGCACGATGCGGAACTGCACCAGCGCCTCAGCGCCTGGCGTCAGGCGCAAACCGATGAAGTGCTGGATAACCCGGATCCGCGGGGTGCGGCATGAAGCAGGTTTGCGTTCTCGGCAACGGCCAGCTAGGCCGGATGCTGCGCCAGGCCGGCGAGCCGCTGGGTATTGCGGTCTGGCCGGTTGGTCTGGAAGCCGACCCGGAAGCGGTGCCGGTACAGCAAAGCGTGATCACCGCAGAGATTGAACGCTGGCCGGAAACCGCGTTGACCCGCGAGCTGGCGCGTCATTCCGCCTTCGTTAACCGCGACGTCTTCCCGATTATCGCCGACCGTCTGACGCAAAAGCAGCTGTTCGATAAGCTGGCGCTCGCTACCGCGCCGTGGCAGCTTCTGGCGGATAAAGGCGAGTGGCCTGCGGTCTTCGCCCGTCTTGGGGAGCTGGCTATCGTTAAGCGCCGCGTCGGCGGCTACGATGGCCGCGGCCAGTGGCGTTTGCGGGAAAATGAAACCGCGCAGCTGCCGGATGATAACTACGGCGAGTGTATCGTTGAGCAGGGGATTAACTTCTCCGCCGAAGTCTCGCTGGTCGGCGCACGCGCCCTGGACGGCAGCACGGTCTTCTATCCGCTGACCCGCAACCTGCATCAGGACGGTATTTTACGCGCCAGCGTCGCCTTTCCGCAGGCCAACGCCCGCCAGCAGGCGCAGGCGGAGCAGATGCTGTCGGCGATCATGCATGAGCTGGGCTACGTTGGCGTGATGGCGATGGAGTGTTTTGTCACCGCTGATGGTCTGCTGATTAACGAACTGGCGCCGCGCGTGCACAATAGCGGCCACTGGACGCAGAACGGCGCGTCCATCAGCCAGTTTGAGCTGCATCTGCGGGCGATTACCGATCTGCCGCTGCCGCCGCCGGTGGTAAACAGCCCGTCGGTGATGATCAACCTGATCGGTACCGCTCTGAACTATGACTGGCTGAAGCTGCCGCTGGTGCATCTGCACTGGTACGACAAAGAGGTACGTCCGGGTCGTAAAGTCGGGCACCTGAACCTGACCGACAGCGATACCGACCGTCTGAGCGCGACGCTGGAAGCGCTGAAGCCGCTGCTGCCGCCGGAATACGCCAGCGGTATCTTCTGGGCGCAGGCGCAGCTGGCGTAATCCTTTCTCTTTTATCCCGGCTTGCGGCGCGCTGCGCCTTAGCCGGGCTATCCAACTTGCCAGCCCCACGGATGCTTAAACCCAGCCATTCCTGACGCTATTCAGCGATACACCGTGAAAAATCAATTCAGCCTGCCGCTCACCGCGTACAATAGAAGAATTATCGCGTCGCGTGACGCGTCTGGATGGCTTAACGGTTTAAATGATGGAATTAGTACCACAGAATATTCGGCAGATTCTCGCCAGCGATACGCCGCTGATTGACGTACGCGCCCCGGTTGAATTCAGGCAAAGCGCCATGCCCGCGGCGATCAACCTGCCGCTGATGAACGATGACGAGCGCGCCGCCGTCGGCACCTGCTATAAGCGTCAGGGGCCGGACGCCGCCCTCGCGCTGGGCCATCAGCTGGTCAACGGCGAGATTCGCGCCCGCCGCCTCGCCGCCTGGAAAGAGGCCTGCGCGCGCTATCCCGAGGGCTACCTGTGCTGCGCTCGCGGCGGCCAGCGTTCGCATATCGTCCAGCAGTGGCTGAAGGAAGCGGGCGTGGATTATCCGCTGATCGTCGGCGGCTACAAAGCGCTGCGCCAGGCGGCGATACAGCTTACCGAAGAGCTGGTGCAGCGCCCTATCGTGCTGATCGGCGGCTGTACCGGTAACGGTAAAACCCAGCTGGTCTGCGCTCAACCGGACGGTATCGATCTCGAAGGGCTCGCCCATCATCGTGGCTCTTCATTTGGCCGTACCCTCCAGGAGCAGCATCAGCAGGCTACCTTTGAAAATCACCTGGCAGTGGTAATGCTCAAAAAGTCAGAGCGGCAGACGCGCTGGGTGCTGGAGGATGAGGGGCATATGATTGGCGCCAATCATCTGCCGGAGTGCATGCGCCTTCGCATGGCGCAGTCGCCGCTGGCGGTGGTGGAAGATCCGTTCGCTGTCCGTCTTGAACGGCTGCGCGAAGAGTATTTTGCGCGCATGCATCATGACTTCCTGGCGGCCTACGGCGAAGAGCAAGGCTGGCAGGCGTATAGCGAATATCTGCATCATGGTCTGTTCGCAATCCGCCGCCGCCTCGGGTTACAGCGTTTTGCCCAGCTCACCGCCCGGCTTGATGAAGCCCTGCTTGAGCAGCAGCGAACCACCAGCACCGAAGCCCACTTCAGCTGGCTGGTTCCCCTGCTGAACGAGTATTACGATCCGATGTACCGCTACCAGCTCGGCAAAAAAGCGGAGAAGATTATTTTTCGCGGCAGCTGGCAGGACGTCGCCGCCTGGCTGGCGGAGTAATCACATCCTCTCCTGTCCCGGCTTGCGGCGTAAACGCCTTAGCCGGGCTACGGGTCCGCAGACGGCAGTGAACCTGTAGCCCCGGTAAGCGCAGCGCCACCGGGGAAGTGTCAGCGCTTAGAAGTCGTAGCGCAGACGCACCAGGTTCATATCGCCCAGGTTGTCGGTGCTCGACGTGAAGACGTGTTCATAGTCAACGCGGAAACCATAATCCAGCTGGAAGCTCACGCCGACGCCGTTATCGATCCGCTGATAGTTGCGGCCGTTCACGTACTGCAGGCGGTCGCCCATAAAGTACGGCTGAATAGATTTTACCGCATACTGACCAATCGGGAATTTATAACCGGCAAAGTACTCAATACCCCAGGCATCGCCCGCGAAATAGTTATGAACATCGGTTTTTTTGGTGGTCAGGAAGTTCTGATACCAGCCGCCGCCGAAGGAGAAGGTCCAGTTATCCGGCGTCCAGCTTAGCGCGGTACCGACGATATTCTGATCGTATGATTTACTGTCTGAACTGGAGGGGTTACGCATATCGGCGCGGGTATAGTTCCACGCTGCGCCCCAGGTCAAATCCTTCATGATGTGGTAATCGGCGCCGATGGAGCCGCCGCCTTTACGCTTGTAGCGCAGGCCGTTGCCCGGCAGATATTCGCTGTCCTCAAACAGATAAGAGGCGTAAAGATCGACATCGCCAACGGTTTTCTTATATTTCAGCATATTGCGTGAGCGATAGGAGCCATCGTAGTCGCCGTTGATGCCGTTACCCGGCGCCTGGCCTATCATGTCGTAATCCCAGATATCGGTTTTTACCCCGACCACGTCGTAATAAACGCTGTTCTGCTGACCGTAGGTTAACGTCCCCCAGGTATCGCTTTTCAGGCCGGTATAGAGCATACGGCGGCTGGTGTTATTCGCGCCTTCGGCGTAGTGGTTATCCCAGTCGAAAAGCGCCGGAATATTGACGCCCAGTTCGTAGTAGCTGATCCAGCTAATATCATCGAACAGATAGTAGTCGGCGGCGAAGCGGAAACGGGTGCCGCCGTCAAAACCGTTACGTTTATAAGAGCCTTTGTCTCCGTCGCCGGACATCATGTTGAACTGGGGACGGATACTCCCGCCGACGGTGAAATTAAGCCGGCTTAACGGATCGCCCGCCTGCGGATCTTGTTTTAAAAGCGTAATTTCCGCCTGAGATGCAAAAGAGGTTAACGCCAGGGCTGCGCCGATCGTTATCGCCAGCGCTTTTATTTTATGTGCCATACTTTTTCCTTGATTAATAAGCAACCTTATATTTGCCAGTTGAATATTAACTGCGATTGAGTATGGCGTGTTGTTGAGTTTTTAATGTTTCGTGCGGTTAAAAATCAGTGACTTACCATTTTGTGCCCTTAAAAAAACTGTGGTTATCTTTTCATCGCCATGTCATTAAAATGGTCTATTACCGCGCAAACATCATCCATGGAGGAAGTATGTCGAAAAAACTACTGCAGCTGCACTTTGCCTTTAACGGTCCCTTCGGCAGCGAGATGTCCCGTCAGCTCGTGGAGCTGGCCGAGTCCATCAATCAGGAGCCGGGGTTTATCTGGAAGGTCTGGACGGAAAGCGAAAAAAATCAGGAGGCGGGCGGGATCTATCTTTTTGCGAATGAAGAAACCGCGCTCGCTTATCTCAACAAGCACACCGCGCGTCTGAAATCTCTCGGCGTGGCTGACGTTATCTGCAAAATCTTCGACGTCAACGAGCCGCTCACCGTCTTGAACCACGGTCATGTGTAATAGCCCCTGGCATCCGTACCGAGTCCCCCGGGTTGCGGCTGACGCCTTACCCGGGCAACATAGCTAACCCTATCCCTGACTAAACTGGCGGAACAGCGCCTTCCCTTTCAGCAGACGCAGCCCCAGCCAGCCGCCGCACAGCGACAGCAGTATCGCCCCGCAGAGCGGCAGCATCACCCACAGCCGCCAGTCCGGAGACCACGGGAAGTCAAAGATTTTGCTTTGCAGCAGCGCCAGCGCCACCTCAGCGCCAATCGCCGCCACGACGCCGGACACCACGCCCAGCAGCGCGAACTCCGCCCACAGCGTGGTGCGCAGCAGAGACTTCCCGGCCCCCAGCGTGCGCCAGACCACCAGCTCCTGATAACGCTGACGCATCCCGACCTGTACCTGCGCCAGCAGCAGCAAAACGCCGCAGGCAGTGACCAGAATCACCATCACCTCAAGCGCGCGGCTTACCTGGGTCAGCACCAGGCCAATCTGCTGCAAAATCGCGCCGATATCCAGCAGGCTGACGGTGGGGAATTCGCGGTTGAGCTGCGTGAGCATCCCGTTGCCGTTATCCCAGCGGAAGCTGGTCAGCCAGCTTTGCGGCTGGCCGTCGAGCGCCCCCTGCGGGAAGATAAAGAAGAAGTTCGGCCGCAGGCTCTCCCAGTCGACTTTACGCACGCTGGACACCTTCGCGCTAAAGTCCTGAGTATCCCCGGTAAAGGTCACGCTATCGCCGAGCTTGACGCCCAGACGCTGCGCCAGCCCCTCTTCAATCGACACCTCGCCCGCCTTCGGCGGCCAGCTACCGGCAACCAGCGGATTATGATCCGGACGCTCGCGGCTCCAGGTGAGGTTAAGCTCCCGGTTCAGGGCTTCATCTTTATTGCCCTCCGTCACCTGACCGTTAATTTGCGTCAGGCGGGCGCGCACGATGGGGTAGAACTCGGTGGCGCGGGTCTGATGTTCGGCGAGGAAGGTTTTCACCGGCACCACCTGCTCCGGCGCAATGTTAATCAGGAAATAGTTAGGACTTTCCGGCGGCAGCTGCTGCTGCCAGCGATCAAGCAGATCGCCGCGCAGCACCAGCAGCAGGGCCAGCAGCATAAACGACAGCGAAAAGGCCGCCAGCTGGCTCAGGGTAGACCACGGCTGGCGCAGCAGACGGTTCACCGCCAGGCGCAGCGGCAGCGCTTTTAACGTCAAACGCTTCAGCAGCCACAGAACGCCCCATCCCGCCAGGCCGCACACCAGCGCCAGCACCACGGCGCCCGCCAGCACCGCCCATAGCAGAGGGCTGCCGCCCATCAGCAGTGCCAGCAGCGCCACCACTACCGCGCACACCACGGGAACATAGAACTTGAGCGGCCAGACGTTAGCGACGACATCCTGGCGCAGCACCCGCAGCGGCAGCGTCGCCAGCAGCAGTCGATAGGGTCGCAGCCCGACCAGCAGGGAAATCACCACCATCGCGCCGATCGCCCACAGCCACGGCCAGCCGCTCGCCGCCGGCAGCGCCGCCGGGAGCACCGGCTTAAGCATCAGCAGCAGAATATGCTCCAGCCCGACGCCCATCGCCCCGCCGGCGACCACCGCCAGCGCCAGCAGCATCAGCCACTGGCCGACAATCAACCTGCGCAGCTGCGCCCGCCCGGCGCCGAGGGTTTTGAGGATCGCCACCAGATCGTAACGACTGCGGCAGTAATGGCTCATCGCCACCGCCACCGCGGCGACCGCCAGCAGCAGCGTTAACAGCGCCGACAGCAGCAAAAACTGCTGCGAGCGCTCCAGCGATTTACCCAGCGCGCTGTCGTCCTGCTCCAGGCCGATCCAGCGGTGTTCAGGCCCCAGCTTCGGCAGCAGCCACTTTTCGTAGTCCGCCAGCTGCTGCGGGGTTCCGGCATACTTATAGCGCCAGGAGACGCGGCTCCCGGGCTGCACCGCGCCGGTCTTCGCCACGTCTGCGGTATTCATCATCAGCCGCGGCGCCATCTGGAAGGGATTAAATCCGGCATCCGGCTCCTGAATCACCTCGCCGGCGATGCGCAGCGTGGCGTCGCCCACGTCGATGGTGTCGCCGGTTTTCAGATTCAGCAGCGCCATTAATCGCGGCGCCAGCAGCACCGTGCCGGCGTGCGGCTTCAGCCCCGGCGGCTGGGTCTGCAGCTGACCATATAGCGGATAGGTGTCGTCAACCGCTTTGACGTCCGCCAGCTGCGGCGTATCGCCGGAAAACGTCATAGTGGCGAAGCTCAGCTGTTCGCCGACGGTTAAGCCAAGGCGACGCGCTTCGTCAATCCATGCGCCCGGGACTTCGCGCGAGCTGCGCAGCGTGCGGTCGCCGGCCATAAATTCCCGGCTCTGCTGGCTGAGTCCTTTCTCCATGCGGTCGCTTATCGAGCCCAGTGCCAGCACGCAGGCCACCGCCAGGCTCAGCGCCAGCCAGACGATCAGCAGCGACGGCGAACGCCATTCGCGCCAGAACCAGCGGGCGATCATGCTTCCTCCCGCAGCTGGCCATCCACCAGCCGCAGCCGTCGGTCGCAGCGCGCCGCCAGCAGCGGGTCGTGGGTGACGAGGATCAGCGTGGTGCCGTGCTCGCGGTTCAGCGAGAACAGCAGGTCGGCGATTTTATCCCCAGTGTGACGGTCGAGGTTGCCGGTGGGTTCATCGGCGAACAACAGCTCCGGGCGGCCGTTAAATGCGCGCGCCAGCGCGACCCGCTGCTGCTCGCCGCCGGAGAGCTGTACCGGCAGGTGATGCAGGCGTTTGCCCAGCCCCAGTTGCTCCAGCAGCGCCCGGGCGCTGCCGCGGCTCTGGCTGTCGCTTTCGCCGCGCAGCAGCGCCGGAAGCTCAACGTTTTCCAGCGCATTGAGGGTTGGGATCAGCATAAAAGATTGAAACACAAAGCCGACGTGCTTAGCGCGCAGCTTCGCCCGCGCCTCTTCGTCCATCTGGTGCAGCGGTTGTCCGAGCAGCGAAACCTCCCCGCTGCTGCCGTCGTCCAGCCCGGCGAGGATCGCCAGCAGCGTCGATTTACCGGACCCCGACTCGCCAATCAGGGCGATGGTCTGCCCCTGTTTGACAACCAGCTCAACTCCGGTAAGGATGGAAAGCTGATGCTCACCCTGACCGACGGATTTCTTAAGATGATGAACTTCAAGTATGTTTTCCGCTGGCATTTGCCTTTCCTGTTTCTGGTCCTGTTTACCTGCCGCGCGATGGCGGCCGACACGCTGTTGGTTCTCGGCGACAGTCTGAGCGCCGGTTATCGCATGGCGGGCAATACCGCCTGGCCTGCGCTGCTTAACGATAAGTGGCAGACCAAAACGCCGGTGGTCAACGCCAGCATCAGCGGCGATACCTCGCAGCAGGGGCTGGCAAGGCTGCCGGCCCTGCTTAAGCAGCATCAGCCGCGCTGGGTGCTGGTAGAGCTGGGCGGTAACGACGGGCTGCGCGGTTTCCCGCCGCAGCAGACGGAGCAGACGCTGCGTACCATTATTGAGCATATCAAAGCGGCGAACGCCCAGCCGCTGCTGATGCAAATTCGCCTGCCCGCCAACTATGGCCGCCGTTATAATGAAGCCTTTAGCGCAATTTATCCGGCACTGGCCAAAGAGTTTGATATTCCTCTGCTGCCCTTTTTTATGGAAGAGGTTTATCTGAAACCGCAGTGGATGCAGGACGATGGAATTCACCCTAATCGCGACGCCCAGCCGTTTATCGCCGACTGGATGGCGACGCGTTTGGCTCCCTTAGTTAATCATGACTCCTGATAACAGCGAGTCATTTGCAGGTAAAGTTATGCAAAAATCGGTTTTAGTTACAGGATGTTCCAGCGGAATTGGTCTTGAAAGCGCCCTTGATTTAAAGCGCCAGGGCTTTAACGTGCTGGCCGCCTGCCGCAAAGCGGAAGATGTCGCACGGATGCAGGAGCTGGGGCTGACCGGTGTGTTGCTGGATCTTGACGATCCGCAGAGCGTTGAACGCGCCGCCGCCGAGGTGATTGCCCTGACCGACAACCGCCTGTACGGCCTGTTTAACAACGCAGGCTACGGCGTCTACGGCCCGCTGCCGACCATCAGCCGCCGGCAGATGGAGCAGCAGTTTTCCGCCAACTTTTTCGGCGCCCATCAGCTAACGATGCTGCTGCTTCCGGCAATGGAGCCGCACGGCGAAGGGCGTATTGTGATGACCTCATCGGTGATGGGAATTATCTCCAGCCCCGGCCGCGGCGCCTATGCCGCCAGCAAATTCGCGCTGGAAGCCTGGTCCGACGCGCTGCGCATGGAGCTGCGCCACAGCGGAATTAAGGTCATCCTGATTGAGCCGGGCCCGATCCACACCCGCTTCACCAATAACGTCAACCAGACCCAGGCCGATAAGCCGGTGGAAAACCCCGGCATCGCCGCCCGCTTTACTCTCGGGCCGGAAGCGGTGGTGGAAAAAGTGCGCCATGCTTTTGTCAGCGATAAACCGAAGCTGCGCTACCCGGTCACTCTGGTGGCGCATGCGGTCGCCCTGCTGAAACGCCTGCTGCCGACCCGCGCGATGGACAAAATTATCCAGGGCTAAGTTGAAGCGCCTGCCGTCGCCCCCATATATCTATACAAATATCGATTAAAGAGACTTGCTCATGTCCGCACAGAATATTGTCAATATTACCGAAGCTAACCTACACCAGACGCTACAGCAGTCCGCGACAACGCCGGTGCTGTTCTATTTCTGGTCCGCGCGCAGCCAACATTGCGAGCAGCTGACGCCGGTACTGGAGAGCCTCGCCGCCCAGTACAACGATCTGTTTACCCTCGCTAAAGTTGACTGCGATGCCGAACAAATGCTGGCTTCGCAGTTTGGCCTGCGCGCAATCCCTACGGTTTACCTGTTCCAGAACGGTCAGCCGGTCGACGGCTTCGAAGGCCCGCAGCCGGAAGAAGCGGTGCGCGCGCTGCTGGATAAGTTCCTGCCGCGCGAAGAGGAGCTCAAAGCGCAGCAGGCGCTGGCGCTGATGGAGGAAGAGAACTACGCCGAAGCGCTGCCGCTGCTGAAAGACGCCTGGCAGCTGTCGAACCAGGAGAGCCAGATTGGCCTGCTGCTGGCGGAAACGCTGATTGCCCTGCACCGTTCCGATGAAGCGGAAACGGTGCTGAAAACCGTGCCGCTGCAGGATCAGGATACCCGCTATCAGGGGCTGGTAGCGCAGATCGAGCTGCTGAAAAAAGCCGCCGACACGCCAGAAATTCAGCAGCTGCAGCAACAGGTAGAGCAGAACCCGGAAGACGCGGCGCTGGCCTCCCAGCTGGCATTACAGCTGCATCAGGTTGGGCGTAACGAAGAGGCGCTGGCGCTGCTGTTCAGCCATCTGCAAAAAGATTTAGGCGCCGGAAACGGCGAGGTTCGCAAGATGCTGCAGGAGATCCTCTCGGCCCTCGGCACCGGCGACGCGCTGGCCGCGAAGTACCGCCGTCAGCTCTACTCTCTGCTGTACTAATTGCAACAACCCCGGCTCGCGCTGCGCTTAGCCGGGCTACAGGCTCACCGCCACCTGCGGGCGGGTAGCCCGGGTAAGGCGTTTACGCCTCAACCCGGGATACAGGTTCACCGCGGCCTGCGGGTAAGTAGCCCAGGTAAGGCGTTTACGCCTCAACCCGGGATACAGGTTCACCGCCGCCTGCGGGTAAGTAGCCCGGGTAAGGCGTTTACGCCTCAACCCGGGATACAGGTTCACCGCCGCCTGCGGGCAAGTAGCCCGGGTAAGGCGTTTACGCCGCAACCCGGGGAAAGGTTACGCGCGTTTTTTCAGCTGCGTCACCACCAGCTGATGGCGAGCATTAAAGAACTTCAGGTAGGTCAGATACCCGGCGATAATCGTTGACAGGCTGGCGGTCGACAGCAGCATAAACGTCACCATAATCTGGTACTTAATCGCTTTTACCGGATCAATCCCGGCGAAAATCAGCCCCGACATCATCCCCGGCAGGCTCACCAGCCCCACCGTTTTCGCCGAATCTACCGTCGGGATCAGCGCGGCGCGAATGCTATCGCGGATAAGCCTTGCGGAAGCCATCTTCGGCGTCGCGCCCAGGCTCAGCTTCTCCTGGATCTGCTGCTGCTCGCTGCTGAAACGCTGCCCCATGTTGTTGTAGCACAGCCCGACCGCCACCATCGCGTTACCGGCCACCATCCCGGCAATCGGAATCACCTGCATCGGCACAAACGCAATCGATCCGGAAAAAACCAGCACCGCCAGGGTTAATCCGGCGCCGGTGGTTATCGCGATAAACGAAGAAACAAAGGCTTTATCGATATATTTGCTGCGCTTTTTCGCATTCCACGCCGCGTTAAAGCAGATAAACAGCACCATCAGCAGCGTCAGCACGGCGTGATTAACGTTAAAGATATATTTCAGCACGTAGCCGACGATAATCAGTTGCACAATCGCCCGGCAGATACTCCAGATAATATCTTTTTCCAGCGCCAGCTTTTCCCGGTAGCTGACCACGATCGCCACCAGCACCAGAACCATGGAGAGCGCCAGCGATTCGTTAGTAATATTATGCCCGTTCATTTTTTTTCTCCTCCTGCGCTTTTCCGCCGGCAGGCTTTAGGGTAATCACTTCATCCGCATGGGCAATTTCATTGCTATCGTGAGTGACCCACAGAACGGCGATATTTTTTTCGGTCGTGTAGCGATGGATAATCTCATTCACGTTTTTTTTATTGCTCTCGTCCAGCGCGCTGGTAATTTCATCGAGCAGCAGCACCTGCGGTAAAAACTGCAGATTGCGAATCAACGAAACGCGCTGCTTTTCCCCGCCCGAAAGTTCATTGATTGACTTTTCCAGCGTATTCTCCGCCAGCCCGAAGCGCAGCAGATCGGCGACCAGCGCGTTGGGATCCGGCTGTTGATGACGGATCTGCCACGGGAAGACCAGGTTGTCATACACTGAATCGCCGAACAGCGCCGGGGTTTGCGCGCAGTAGGAAACCTGCTGACGATAGGTTTCCGGGGTTAAGTCATTAATGTTTTTACCGGCGAAGAAAATGCTTCCCGCGGTGGGGCTCAGCAGCGAAGCGATTATTTTTAATAACGTGCTTTTTCCGCAGCCGGAAGGGCCGGTAATCAGCTTAAATTCCCCTGCCCTGAGCTGAAAACTCATCTCATTAAGGATGGTCACTCCATCGGCCTGAAAACCCACATTATCCAGGCGCAAAATAGCGTTACTTTCGGTCATTATTATTCCCAGTTTTTCGACAACGCCTCTAGTTTACTCCACTTTTCTTTCACCCGGATGCGCGGAAAGATATACTCTGGTTAAACGCGCGCCACTCTCCCGGCGCATCAACAGGCAACAAGACAGGAGGTTTTTGATGCTGGTTTTTATCCCCATTCTTATTTTCGTCGCGCTGGTTATCGTCGGAGCGGCGGTAAAAATCGTTCCTCAGGGCTACCAGTGGACGGTAGAGCGCTTTGGCCGCTATACGCAAACGCTGCAGCCGGGGATGAGCCTGGTGGTGCCCTTTATGGATCGTATCGGGCGCAAAATTAATATGATGGAGCAGGTGCTCGATATCCCTTCGCAGGAGGTGATTTCGCGCGATAACGCCAACGTCACCATTGATGCGGTGTGCTTTATTCAGGTCATCGACGCGCCGAAAGCCGCCTATGAAGTCAGCAACCTCGAGCTGGCGATCATCAACCTGACCATGACCAACATTCGTACCGTGCTGGGCTCCATGGAGCTGGACGAAATGCTCTCCCAGCGCGACAGCATCAACACCCGCCTGCTGCATATTGTCGATGAAGCGACCAACCCGTGGGGCATCAAAATCACCCGCGTTGAGATCCGCGACGTACGCCCACCGGCGGAGCTTATCGCCTCAATGAACGCCCAGATGAAAGCCGAGCGAACCAAGCGCGCCTATATTCTTGAGGCCGAAGGGATACGTCAGGCGGAAATTTTAAAAGCCGAGGGCGAGAAGCAGTCGCAGATCCTCAAAGCCGAAGGCGAGCGTCAGTCGGCGTTTTTACAGGCAGAGGCGCGCGAACGTTCCGCGGAAGCGGAAGCGCGCGCTACGCAGATGGTCTCATCCGCTATCGCCTCCGGCGACATTCAGGCCATCAACTACTTTGTCGCGCAGAAATATACCGATGCGCTGCAGCAAATTGGCGCGGCCAACAACAGTAAAGTGGTGCTGATGCCGCTCGACGCCAGCAGCCTGATGGGCTCCATCGCCGGGATCGGCGAGCTGCTTAAAGAAGGCGCTGGCGCGCAGAAAAAATCATGATCGCGCTGATTCTCGCCCACCCGCATATTTTCTGGCTCAGCCTCGGCGGGCTGCTGCTGGCGGCGGAAATGCTCGGCGGCAACGGTTATCTGCTGTGGAGCGGCATTGCCGGCGTCGTAACCGGGCTACTGGTCTGGATGCTGCCGTTGAGCTGGGAGTGGCAGGGTACGCTGTTTGCCGTCCTGACCCTGCTGGCGGCCTGGCTGTGGTCGCGCTGGCTGCGTAACCGCGTTAAGCGCCAGAAGCCGGCGGACGCTCAGCTTAATCAGCGCGGGCAGCAGCTGCTTGGCCGCCGCTTTACGCTGGAAACGGCGCTGGTTAACGGCCGCGGACACGTTCGCGTGGGCGACAGTTCATGGCCGGTCATTGCCGATGACGACCTCGCGGCGGGCAGCAAGGTTGAAGTGGTCGCCATCGAAGGCATCACCCTACATATAAGAGCCGTATCACAATAATAACGCCACAGGACATCCGTCATGGTCAGGAAGACAACGTTTACCCTTTCGCTCTGCGCCCTGCTCGCGGCAGCCGCTCAGGCATATGCTTCTGCTGATATCGAAGATTGCTCGTGGAGCGACCCGCTATGCCTGCTAAAAGGCGACCCAATCCTCACCCCGGGAAACGATTCTCGCGATAATCTGTTGCGCCTGCTGAGCGAAGCGAAATCTTTCGCCCTGCCCGTTCAGGCCATTCCCGCTGATGTCAGCCGTACCCGCGATGTTTACTTCGCCTGGCATCCTGAGTGGGATAGCGCGTCGCTTCCTCCCGCGCCGCCGGCGCAACGCGAAGATGAAACCTTCATCCAACAAATGGCGGCGCTGAATATCGATCCGGCGCAGGTCATGCCGGCCGATTCGGCTGAACGGCTGGGAACATCCGACTATGAACTGGAAAACCGCTTTGTCAGCAACACCCTTGCCGCCGTCAGCCAGTTCAACGCCGCCCTGCTCGCCGCGCCCTCTGTGACCCCGCAGCAGCGCCATGACCTCGCGCTGGCGCGGCTGAAACTGTTTTATGGCGCCAATATCACCGCAGTTGCTGATATCCTTAATAGCTTCCCGGCAGATGCGGACGCCGACTTATTCGCTTATTACCTTTCCGGTATCGCCCACTTCTACGGCGGCAATTACCCCGCCGCGACCCACGATTTCACCCTGTTGCTGGAGAGTCAGCAGCCCTGGCTGAGCGAGACCGCGCAATATATGCTGATGCGCACGGCGCTCAACAAAAGTAGCCAGAACAGCGTCGGGCAGTACGGCGATTTTGATATTGCGCGGATCAATCGTGATGATGCCGCACAGGCGCAAAAAGAAGCTCAAGCCTATTTGCAACGCTGGCCCGCAGGGCTTTATGCCGACTCCGCGCGCAATATGCTGCGCCGCATTAACTGGTATCTGCAGGCTTGGCCGCAGCTGGCCGGACTCTATGAGCAGGCCTTCCGGCAGGCTGCCGACGCCGGGGAGCTGCGTAGACTGGTGAGTGAATATGATAATGTCTTCGGCATGCCGTTCTACGCGCAGCCCGTTCTGGCAGCATTCCCGGACGCGCCGCAGGTCAGCTATGTCGAACTTCTCCGCGCCCTGCGCCTGAATGCTGACAATAAGCCAACCTTAACCCAGACACAGCTTGACGCCAGCAAAGCGGCGTTTGAGAAGAGCGGAAATCTGCCGCTGTGGCACGACCTGCAGCTGCAGCTGTGGAGCGCGACGGGCAACGATGCCGCCATCCTGCAGGCTGTCACGCCGGCGAAAACGCTGCCGGCGAATGATATTCTCGCCTTCAGCGAACAGGTCCTTTACGGCGAAGCGCTAATGGGACAAACACAGTGGCCCGCGGCGCGCGATTTTTGGCAGCAGCTGCTACAACTTAGCCAAAACCCCGAGCAACAGCAGTATATCCAGGCAAAACTGGCGGCAACGCTGGTCTACAGCGGTAACGCGGCGGCTATCTTTGCCGCCGATAGCCCGGTGACCAATCTACGCTTTCGCTCCCGAGTGCTGAAAACCCAGGCCTCGCCTGAACTGCTACGCCAACAGGCGGCCAACGGTCCCAATAACGAAGAACGTACTGTCGCTCTGCATACGCTGCTGGTGCGGGATCTCACGGAAAGTCGTTTCAGCGACTGGCTGAACGACAAAAAGCTCGCCACCGCCATTACCCAGCCGGTAATTAGCGAGGCCTTTAACGACGTCAACCTTAGCAGCTTCGACTGGGATGGCGAGGCGGCCGAAGCCGGTTATGCCTGCCGCAGCCTGGATGATACCGTCACCGTGCTCAGTAAAAACGCCGATGATGCCCATGCGCTTAACTGCCTGGGCGAGTTCTTCCGCACCACGCGGACGCATGTTGATCTGTGGAAAGACCACGCCGGCAACGATATGCTCGAGGCCGCCATCAACCGCCAGCAGCCTCTGGGACAGTACGATCGCCAAAGCTATTACCAGCAGATTATCACCTCGCCGAAAGCGGAGCCGGAAGATAAAAGCTATGCGCTCTATCGGGCGATTCTCTGTTACGCCCCCTCCGGTAGCAACGAATGCGGCGGCGAAGATGTCGAAAAACTGCAGCGTAAGGGCTGGTTCACGCAGTTGAAAACGCAGTATCCGGGAAGCCCGTGGGCGCAAAAACTCAAATATTACTGGTAATCGCGCTGCTGTCCGGGTCAGCGCAGGCGGCGGAGCGCGTGGATGCGCACCAGCATTCCGCCTTCTGGCTGTGGTCCGGGGTGAAAGCCAGCAACGATCTGCAGAACGCGCAGACGGTGTATCTGCATCAGGGCGAGGTGCTGACGCGCGCGGGCGAGGTCATATTCCAGCGCCTCGGCCTGCCGGTCAGCCGCCTGACGTTTCCCGCAATCTGGCTTACCGTCCGGTTTACCACACTTGATGTACCACAGACGATTGTGCCGCGGATCGTACGCCTGATGCAGCGCTGGCGGGCGGCTGGCAATCAGGTGGTTGGTCTGCAGGTTGATTTTGACGCAGCCACATATCAGCTCGCCGACTACGCCCAATTTTTGCAACAGCTACGCCAGCAGCTGCCGCCAGAGTTCGCGCTGGGGGTAACGGGACTGCTGGACTGGGCTAAAACCGGCGATATTGCCACACTGAACGCGCTTGCAGTTGATGAACTGGTGGTGCAAAGCTATCAAGGACGCCGCACGGTGGCGAATTATCAGGACTATCTCCCCGCGCTCAGCCGGCTGCGTATCCCGTTCAAACTCGGGCTGGTGCAAAACGGCAGACGCGATCGGCAGGCGGAAATGCAGCTGAATGACTCCCCCTACTACCGCGGCACGGTGGTCTTTATGCTCAACCCGACGCGGCGTTAAGCCTGCACCTTGCGGTGACAGCAGCCTGAGAGATTATCAATGATCGGGCAATCCGCGCTGTCATCGCCGGGGCAGGAGTCCGCCAGCGCCAGCAGCTGCGTACGCATGCCCTGCAGCTCGCTGATATGCCGCTCAATTTCCGCGACTTTCTCCAGCGTCCGGCGTTTCACGTCGGCGCTGTGCCGCGAGGGATCGTTGAACAGGAATATCAGCTCGCGACACTCTTCCAGATTAAACCCCACCTGGCGCGCCTGGCGCAGCAGGGTCAGTTCATCCAGATGCTGCTGGCTGTAGCTACGGTAGCCGTTTTCGCTACGCAGCGGCGGCGTCACCAGCCCCTTCTCCTCGTAAAAACGGATCGCTTTGCTGGTTAAGCCGGTCTTTTTCGCCACATCGCTAATATTCATCTTTCCCCCTTGACCTTCCCCTTGCTGGAAGGTTTAACCTTGTTAATACTCGATGAAAGAGTGTGTTCGGTCAATCATTAACCGGAAATTTATTCAGGAGTTATGTATGTCTACCACTATCGACCTCGCGCTTGATGGCCTCTCCTGCGGCCACTGCGTTAAACGGGTGAAAGAGAGTCTGGAGCAGCGTCCCGACGTTGAGCAGGCGGAAGTCACCGTTACCGAAGCCCACGTCACGGGCAGCGCCAGCGCGGAAGCGCTGATTGAGACCATTAAACAGGCCGGATACGGCGCGGAGCTCAGCCACCCAAAGGCTAAACCGCTGGCAGAATCATCAATCCCGCCGGAAGCGCTGACAGCGGCCACCTCTGAGCTTCCGGCAGCCCGTGACGAAGATGACAGCCAGCAGCTGTTAATCAACGGCATGAGCTGCGCCAGCTGCGTATCCCGGGTACAACACGCGCTCGCCGCGGTGCCGGGCGTCTCGCAGGCGCGGGTCAACCTGGCGGAACGCACTGCGCTGGTGATGGGCAGCGCGTCCGCCGCAGAATTAGTCCAGGCCGTAGAGAAAGCGGGCTACGGCGCGGAAGCTATCGAAGACGACCTCGAACGCCGCGAGCGCCAGCAGGAAACCGCCGTCGCCACAATGAAGCGCTTCCGCTGGCAGGCTATCGTCGCCCTGCTGGTTGGTATTCCGGTCATGGGCTGGGGAATGATCGGCGACAATATGATGGTCAGCGATGATAACCGCTCCCTGTGGCTGGCTATCGGTGTTGTCACCCTGGCGGTGATGATCTTTGCCGGCGGCCATTTCTACCGCAGCGCGTGGAAAAGCCTGAAAAACGGCACCGCGACCATGGATACGCTGGTGGCGCTGGGTACCGGCGTCGCCTGGCTCTATTCAATGAGCGTCAACCTGTGGCCGCAGTGGTTTCCGATGGAAGCCCGCCACCTTTATTATGAAGCCAGCGCGATGATTATCGGTCTGATTAACCTCGGCCATATGCTGGAAGCCCGCGCGCGCCAGCGCTCTTCGAAAGCGCTGGAAAAACTGCTCGATTTAACCCCGCCGTCAGCGAGGGTGGTCACCGACGAAGGCGAAAAAGATCTGCCGCTGGCTGAGGTTCAGGCGGGAATGATCCTGCGTCTGACCACCGGCGATCGCGTACCGGTCGACGGGGTCATTAGCCAGGGCGAAGCCTGGTTCGATGAAGCGATGCTCACCGGCGAGCCGGTGCCGCAGCAAAAAGGCGACGGTGACCCCGTTCATGCCGGGACCGTAGTGCAGGACGGCAGCGTACTGTTTATCGCCAGCGCCGTCGGCAGTCAAACCACCCTGGCGCGCATTATCCGCATGGTGCGCCAGGCGCAGAGCAGTAAACCTGAAATCGGCCAGCTGGCGGACAAAATCTCCGCCGTGTTCGTCCCGGCTGTTGTGGCGATAGCCCTGTTCAGCGCCGCAATCTGGTACTTTTTTGGCCCGGCGCCGCAAATTGTCTATACCCTGGTGATCGCCACCACGGTGCTGATTATCGCCTGTCCGTGCGCCCTGGGGTTGGCAACGCCGATGTCGATTATCTCCGGCGTGGGCCGCGCGGCGGAGTACGGCGTACTGGTGCGAGACGCCGATGCGCTGCAGCGTGCCAGCACCCTCGATACGCTGGTCTTTGATAAAACGGGTACCCTGACCGAGGGTAAACCGCAGGTGGTGGCGATAAAAACCTTTACCGCCATGGATGAGTCCACCGCTCTGCGTCTGGCGGCGTCTCTGGAGCAAGGTTCCAGCCATCCGCTGGCGCGCGCCATTCTCGACAAAGCCGCTGACCAGCGCCTGCCTGCGGTAGAAAACTTCCGTACGCTGCGCGGGCTGGGGGTCAGCGGCGAAGCCGAAGGCCGCCGTCTGCTACTCGGCAACCAGGCGCTGCTTAATGAGCACAAGATTGCAACGGCTGAAATAGAAGACGACATGACCGCCCAGGCGTCACAGGGTGCCACGCCGGTGCTGCTGGCGGTGGATGGTCAGGCGGCGGCACTGTTCGCCATCCGCGACCCGCTGCGCGAAGATAGCGTGGCGGCATTAGCCAGGCTGCACCGCCAGGGCTATCGTCTGGTGATGCTGACCGGAGATAACCCCACCACCGCCCACGCTATCGCCAAAGAGGCGGGCATTGATGAAGTGATTGCCGGAGTGCTGCCGGACGGGAAAGCCGATGCGATTAAGCGCCTGCAAAGCGAAGGGCATCAGGTGGCGATGATCGGCGACGGTATCAACGATGCGCCCGCGCTGGCGCAGGCCGATGTGGGGATCGCCATGGGCGGCGGCAGCGATGTCGCCATTGAGACGGCAGCGATTACCCTGATGCGCCATAGCCTGAACGGCGTTGCCGATGCGCTGGACATCGCCAAAGCCACGCTGCGTAATATGAAGCAGAACCTGCTGGGGGCATTTGTTTATAACTCGCTGGGCATTCCGATTGCCGCCGGGATCCTGTGGCCGCTGACCGGAACGCTGCTCAACCCGGTGGTGGCGGGCGCGGCCATGGCGCTCTCTTCGATTACCGTCGTGAGCAACGCCAACCGTCTGCTGCGCTATAAGCCCAAAGAATAAGGCAGCCTCTGGCTAGGGCGAAAACAGGCTTCTCCTCTCCCCCTTCGGGAGAGCGGAAGCCTCAGCCGATCTATCTATTCGAACTCGCGGCCAGGATGCGGAAGCGGATAATCAAAATCGACCTTGATCGGTGCCGCATAGCGGCTATTCCACAGCTGGCTGTAAAGCGCGTCCACGCGCGCGGCCATCGACGCATTATTCAGCACCAGCTCAAGGTTGCGTGAGTTATCGAAATAGCCTCCGCTCCAGTTGCTGGTTCCGATCCACGCCGTCGTACCGTCGATGGTCATCAGCTTACTGTGTACCACCCTGGCAAAGGGGATAAACCCTCGGCTGGCGGGAGATATGGTCACCACTTTTAGCTGAACGTTTGGCACCAGAGAGAGACTCTTCAGCCAGAATACCTCCGGCTTTTTCAGGTTCCAGTTCGCCACCATCAGCTCCACCTGTACGCCGCGGGCTGCCGCGCTGCGCAGGGCGTTATCAATGGGCGCATAAAAGGGCCGGCTCCCCTTTTCTCCCCACGCCAGCGGCGCATAGTCCATCACCTGCACCCGGATCCGCGATTTGGCGCTCGCCAGCAGCCTCGGCAGCGCCACTTGCGAATCTATCACCCCGCTCGGGTTATAATCGCGCGGGCTGGCAACCAGATAATTGCCCTGCGGGGCCGACGCTACCGCCTGCCGCGCCGGCTTCGGTACCGTCTTACCCTCCGCCAGCAGAGCTTGCGCCTGCCAGTCCTGATCGAAAATAGCCTGAATCTGCTGCACCGTTTGCGGATCGCTGATGCGCAGACCGGTCTCCTGGATCTGTTCCAGCGCGCGCCAGTCAAAATTCTGGCTACCGACAAAAGCCTCTTTGCCATCCACCAGCAGATACTTGGCGTGAACAATACCGCCGGTCAGCCGATGGAACGGGATCACCCTCAGCTCCAGATTCGGGATCGCTTTCAGGGCCGTCAGCGTTTCCGGCGTTGAAAGGCCCACGCCTTTCTCCTCCATCAGAAAACGAATTTTTACTCCACGCTCCCCGGCGGCCCGCAGACGTGCCAGAACCCCATCCAGCAGAGAGCCTTTTTCATTCGCCACATAAAACTGCGCCAGATCGATATGGCTGCGCGCCGCATCGAACATCTGCTGCCAGACTTCGGCGGCGTGACGTAAATCGTTATCCTGTAAGGTGGTTTCCTGCGGCGCGTTATACACCAGCTCGTAGCCGGGTATAGAGAACGCCGCCCATACCGGATGGCTTAACAGCATCCAGCTCCCCGCCAGCGCGCTCATCAGGCGGCCAGTTGGCCACCCGCATTGACCATGTTCAGGCATAGCGCTGCGCCTCGTGGCCTTCCCAGCGTTTGCCGCCCTGCTCCGGACGGCTGACCGGGCTGCCGGCGCGGATCAGCAGCACCTTCAGCAGTTCGTTGATTCGCTCCATGCGGCTTTGCAAATAGTTATTGCCCACCAGGCACAGCAGCGCAATCGCAATGCCCAGGCCGGTGGCGTACAGGGCGGTTCCCATACCCGCAGAAACCATGCTGGCATCGGAGACGCCGGAGGCGGAAAGGGCCTTAAAGGTATCCATAATACCGAGGATCGTCCCCAGCAGGCCCAACAGCGGCGCGGCGGTGACAACCGTTTCAAGCATCCACAGCCCACGCGACATCTGCGGTTTGCTGAGCAGATACTGAGCGTCGATCAGATCGCTCATCGCCTCACGGTCTTCCGCCGTCTGCTTTTTCTCCAGCACCGGCAGAATGAGGGTCAGCGGGAGGCTACTGCGGCCGGTCAGCGATTCCGGCAGATCCGACGCGCGACGAACGTCCGGCGTCAGCGCCTTTTCAAAGCGCAAAGCCTGACGCTGGGCCCACGAAAAATAGAGGCCGCGTTCAACCAGTATCACCACGGCGATCGCCAGCGCGGCGTACATAACGTAGAAAATAATATCGTGAATCAGATTGGCATCCATCAGAGTGCCCTCCGGTTAATTAAAAGGTTGCTTCCAGCGAGACGCTAAAGGTGCGCTCTTCGCCAACGTTGTAGTACGGGGTACTGGCCTTCACGCCGTCGTAAGCCGCCGCGTTAAAAGTCGTCGAGCGGACGGAGGTCAGGTACTGTTTATCGAACAGGTTATCGATGCCAAAGCGCAGGGTGGCGCTTTTGACAATCTTTTTATCCACCGGCAGATGCACGCCCGCGGCGACATCAAAGACCGTGCGCCCGCCGATTTTTTCGTCGTTGGTCAAATCGCCGTAGAACGAACTGACGTATTTGCCGCCGAAGCTGCCGTAGTAGAGACCATCGTCATAGCCCAGCGACGCGTTAAGCATGTTTTTCGGTACGTTTGGCACCGTTTTGCCCGCCGTTGGCAGCGGATGTCCGCCGTTGCTCACAATGTCGTCTTTTTGTTCGGAATGGGTGTAGGTATAAGAGGTGTAGTAGTTGAAGTTGTACGGCAGCTTACCGCTCCACTCCAGCTCCAGACCTTTACTCTCCACGCTGCCGATGTTCATCATTTCGTAGTCACCATCCGCATTGGTGGTCGAAATCTGCCGGTCGGTATAGCGCATATAGAACAGCGTCGCGCTCAGCAGCATATCTTCGCGCTGAAAACGCCAGCCCAGCTCATGGTTCCAGCTCAGCTCAGGTTTGGTGCTGATCGAATCGCCGACGTTGTAGAGCACGTAGTTGGGTGGTGTACGCATGTTGCGCGTCAGGTTATAGAACAGCTGATTTTCACTATCCGGCTTATAGCTGATGCTAAAGTTCGGCAGGAATTCATGGTAGGTCGCCTGGCGTTTTTCCGCAGCGCTATACAGGCTGCCTTTATTATCGCCTTTACGTTCAACATACTGATAAGCCAGCCCGCCCACCAGCGTCCATTCCGGCGTCACGAACCAGCTGTCCTGAAGCCATACTTTGTGCGCAGGAGTCACCGTGTACTGGTTACGCCCCTGTACCGTATTGCCGTTCGCATCTTTAACCTGATCGGAACCGCCCGGTTTGCCGGAAACGTTCGCCGGGTTGCCATCGTCCTGAATGCTAATAAACGGCTGGGTCTGCGACTGACGCGCGCGCTCATACCAGTAGCCAATATCCAGGCTGTGTTCGTCGTTAATATCCCACTTCAATTTCGTAGTAACGCCCGGCCGCCAGGTCTGGGTCCACGAAGGCCGGTAGTAGGTATTGGAAGTCAGGTTGCTGAGATCGTACTGTCCGGCGGTATCAGACGTATTGGACAGCACCGAGGCCGTTTGTCCGGTAAAGCTGCCGCCGTTACCCCAGTAGTAATAGGGCTGAACGGTCAACGCGAGGTTATCGCGCAGCTGTAAGCGCTGGGCAAAAGAGAGGGTGAAGGTTTCAAACGGATTACGGTTCAGCTTGTAATATTTGCTCAGTTGACCTTTGCTGTTGTAGACCGGGGTGGTCGAGTAGTCCTGACGCGGGTCTTCTTCGAACTGCGCTTTACTCAGGGTGTTATAGTTGCTGTTATCCTGACGGTTATACTTCATGATCAGGTTGCTGCTGTTGCCGTTGCCATCCTCGTACAGCGAGTTCATTTCGAACTTATCGGAATAATTACGCCCCTCCCCGCGCCATTTTTTGGCTTCAGTATGCGAGTACGAGAGCCAGTTGCTAAAACCGTTGTACTCCCCGGTCTCCAGACGAGCGAAAGTTTTGCTGAGGTTATGGCTGCCGAGCGTTTGTTTGACGAAGCCGCCAAACTCCTTTGAGGGACGCTTTGTCACAAGGCCAATATTACCGCCGCTGGAACCAATATGCGGGCCGTCAGCCTCGGAAGAGCCCTGGGTGACAAAGATCTGCTCAAGGTTTTCCGCGTCGCCCAGCAGGTTGGGGTAGACCGCATAGTTGCCCGAGTCGTTAATCGGGATGCCGTCCATCGACAGGCCGATCTGATCCGAGTTCATCCCGCGCATGGTGTAGTCGATACCGCTCAGGCCGCTGGCGTCATTGCTGTTGACGTTCATTCCCGGCGTATATTTCAGCATGTCGATAGCGTTGCTGGCGCCGGGGGCTTTTTCCATCGCCTCTTTGGTCAGGGTGGAACGCGCTTTGCCGCTGTCTTCCTGCACCATCAGACCGCCGCCGAGCGATTGCCCCTTAACGTTAATCTCCCCCACGTCGCTGCTTTCCGCCGCCAGCGAGGCCCCCGATAACAGGGCCGACACCACGGCTAACGCAATCCCAGAATAATTAAAGTTTTTCATTTCTTTTCCTGTAAAAACAAATGATTAATTAGGCTTATGGCGCCTGGTAATTAAACGTCGCGGTAAATTTTTTGCTGCTTTGTCCGGCAAAAGCCTCTTCAGGAAAGGACTTCAGCTGGCTGATGCTTTGCAGGGAACTAAGCGCAGCGCGATTGAGCAGCATGTTCGGCGCCCTGCTGGCAATACCGGAAGCCAGCACTCTGCCGCTGCGGTCAACCTCCAGCCAGACCTCCACGTTGCCCTGCGGGCGCTCCAGCGAAGCCTGACGGCCGCTCGGGTAGCGCTTGCGCTGCTCCAGCTCCCGGCGCAGCGCCTGCAGATAGCCGTTTTCCACCGCCTGCACGTTCGCCTTCGGCGCCGGGGGAGAAGGCGGCGGGGCCGGTTTACTCACCGGGCGACGAACGGCGGCGGGCTGCGGAGCCGCGATCGCCTGCGGTTTCGGCGCGTTTTCCTTCACAACCGGTTTGGGCCTGGGTTTGGCTTTCGGTTTAACAACCGGTTTGGCCTGGATAATGGGTTCTGGCGCAGGAACGACGGGTTCAGCGACCGCCTCCGGTTCCGGCTCAGGTTGAATTTGCGGCGGTATTTCCGGCTGCGGTTCCGGGACAGGCTCCGGCTGCGGCGGTTCGGGTTCAGCCAGCGACAGTTCCATGACCGTATCGTCGTAATGCGGTTTGACCTGCAGCACTGCCTGCTGGCTGACAAACAGTAAACATCCGGCGACGACGAGGGCGGGTAGCCAGCTAACAACGTGACGTGAGCGATAAAGCAGATACATATCACTGCTTCCGTGTGGCAATGGAAATGGAGAAGAAACCACCCTGACGCAGGGTATCCATCACGGCGATCAGGCGTTCCACCGCAACCTCTTTATCGCTGTTCACGATAATGGTGGTGGTTTGGTTTTCCTGCTGCTGTTGCTTCAGGGTGTTGACCAGCGCATTCAGGGGCAGCGGCTGGCCATCAAGCTGCAGCTGGTCGCCGGCACCGAGGGTGATAATGGCTTTTTTTTGCGGTTTAAGCTGTTGGGCGCTGCCGGCCGACGGCAGCTGCGTTTTCAAGCCCAGAGCCGGGATCACATTCAGGCTAATCAGGACAAAGAAAACCAGTAGAAACATCATCACATCGATCATCGGGATCAGCTCGATATGGGCTTTATTCTTTTTAGGCTCACTCCAGTTACGCATGTCACTCCCCCCAAAAATTGAAGGGGCCAATATAGAAGCGTTTTGTTTATCTTTTGTTACAGATTTTTTATTTTATTATCACAATCGAGGAATATTTGAGAAAAAAACACCATAGTCATTCACGTTATAAATAGTCATTCCATTGTTTTTTAAGTGATAATTAATTTAAAAACGCCATTAAAGAAATGACGAAAAAGAGAACATCAAATTTTTTTGTTATTTTCGTGACATTGCAAAACGCCTCTTCCGTCGCGCACGTTGAGTCCCCTTGCGCCCCAGCCCCCCGCGCGCTAGCATGGCTTCCTCACACTACGGAGCACGTATGGGCCTGTTAAACCGAATAAAAATGCTGTGGCAAGCCGCCGTCGGCTCGTCTTATTCCTGGCCCGCGCTGGATATCACGCTTCCCGGCGAGCGCTATCTGCACCTGGTCGGCAGTATTCATATGGGCACCCGCGACATGTCGCCGCCGCCCGCCAGGTTATTAAAAAAGATCCGCCAGGCCGATGCGCTGATTGTGGAAGCGGATATTAGCGGCAGCGAAACGCCGTTCAGCAATCTCCCCTCATATCCGCCGCTGGCGGAACGCCTGAGCGCCTCCCTGCTTGCTGAACTGCAAGAGCGGGCGGGAGAAATGGGGCTGTCCATCGCGCTGTTCGACAGCCAGCCGCTGTGGCAGGTGGCGATGGTATTGCAGGCGACTCAGGCGCAAAAACTGGGGCTAAGGGCGGATTACGGCATTGATTATCAGCTGCTGATGGCGGCGCGCGAGAGCAATATCCGCGTGATGGAGCTGGAGGGAGCCGACAGCCAGATAGCGCTGCTGCGGGATCTGCCCGACGGCGGCCTGGCGCTGCTGGAGGATACCCTCACCCACTGGCGCACGAATGCCCGTCTGCTGCAGGTGATGATCGGCTGGTGGCTGGAGCAGCCGCCGTCAACGGGCGCAACCTCGCTGCCGACAACGTTTAGCCAGTCGCTATATGATGTGCTGATGCATCAGCGCAATCTCGCCTGGCGCGAAACGCTGCTGGCGCTGCCGCCGGGGCGCTACGTGGTTGCCGTAGGGGCGCTTCATTTGTACGGGGAAGGAAATCTGCCGGACATGCTGACGTAAAAAAATGGCCAATATTGCTATTGGCCCGTCAAAGAGGAATTTCATCATTATTATTATCCCGGGGTTCGCGCCCCGGATCGTCTGATTGTCGCTCAAAGTGACCATCACTGCCAATACTATTGCGCAAGATGATACTATTTTTTAGACAGCCGTCGGGCGTATGCTTATGTCACATTAAATCGGTTGGTAAGAAGGATAACGATGACTCCCGCCGTAAAATTACTCGAAAAAAACAAAATTAGTTTTCACATTCACAGCTACGATCACGATCCGAACGAAACCAATTTTGGCGATGAGGTGGTGCGTAAGCTGGGGCTCAACGCCGACCAGGTCTATAAAACGCTGCTGGTCGCCGTCAACGGCGACATGAAGCATCTGGCCGTCGCGGTGACGCCGGTAGCGGGTCAGCTGGATTTGAAAAAGGTGGCGAAGGCTTTAGGCGCTAAGAAAGTCGATATGGCAGACCCGATGGTCGCGCAGCGGGTCACCGGCTATCTGGTGGGCGGTATCAGCCCGCTCGGGCAGAAAAAACGTCTGCCGACGGTGATTGACGCGCCGGCCCAGTCGTTTGCCACCATCTATATTTCCGGCGGCAAACGCGGGCTGGATATTGAGCTGGCGGCCAGCGATCTGGCGAAGATCCTTGAGGCAAAATTCGCCGATATCGCGCGTCGCGATTAATTGACGGTTTTTCGTCAGAGAACACTCCCGGAGGCGGCGCTGACGCGCCTTGTCCGGGCTACAAAATCCCAAACCGCTCAGACCTGTTGCCCCGGTAAGCGCAGCGCCACCGGGGCGCTGCTCTGACGTTACTGCCAGCTGACCTCGCCTTTCGGTTCATAAGCTGCCGCGTCCAGCGGTGAGTTTTTCTGGATATACTCTTTCAGCACCTCGGCGTCGATAAAGCCGGTATTCACATAGCCGGGCCTGGTATCGATATGCGGGTAGCCGTCGCCGCCGGTGGCGTTAAAGCTCAGGGTCGCCATACGGTAGGTCTTCGCCGGATCGACCGGTTCGCCTTTGATGGTCAAATTATTAAGCTTACCGTCTTTGGCCACAAAACCGACGTTGGCAAACTGCGGATAGGCGCCAGAATCGGGCTTCATCTGCGCCACGGCGGTCAGATACTCCGTCACTTCCTTACCGCTCATATCGACATACACCAGCACGTTGCCGAAAGGTTGTACCTTCATCACGTCTTTATAGGTGATATCGCCCGCTTCAATCGAATCACGCACGCCGCCGCCGCTCATCACCGCGAAATCGGCATTGCTGCGCGCCATTTGCGCCGCCAGCAGCAGACGTCCCATATTGGTTTGCACAAAACGCACTTTGCTGCGATCGCCTTCCAGGTGCGCGTTTACGCTACCGATTTTGACCTGCAGCTGCGCTTTGCCCTTATTCTGGAACGGCGTCAGCAGGGAGAGCATCTGCGGATTTTCGGCGATTTGTGGCGTATAGAGCACGCGCTCGCTCTCGCCGTTGTCGTAAGTGACCTTTTTCTTCAGGTTGACCGGGATCAGCTGATAGTGCACCAGCTTCATTTCGCCGTTGCGGAATTCGAAGTCGGCGCGGCCCACATATTTGCCCCACTCATGGGCCTGGACGATCCAGATACCGTTCTGCTTGTCCGGCGCGCACGGGCTGCCCGGAACGTAATCCACCTGTTTTTTATTCTCAGAGGCCATGCATACCGGGTCCTGCGAGTGGCCGCCGACGATCATCGCCAGCGAACCTGCCGGCAGGCTGCGCGCCATCTCGACGTCGCCCGGCGCATTCGATCCGTGGGCGCCGTTGTCATAATGGCCCATGTGGGTGGTGGCCAGAATAACGTCCGGTTTTTCATTCTGCTGCAGCTCCTGGATAACGAGTTTGGCCTCTTCCGCCGGTTTGCGGAACTCGATATCCGTAAAGTACTCAGGGTTACCAATTTTGGCCGTATCGTCGGTCGTCAGGCCGATAACCGCAATATTCAGCCCGCCGCGTTTGAACAGCGCCCACGGCTTAAACAGACGCTCGCCGGTGCTTTTCTGGTAAATATTGGCGGAGAGGAACGGGAACTTCGCCCATTTTTCCTGCTGACGCAGTACGCTAAGGGGGTTATCAAACTCGTGATTGCCTACCGCCATCGCATCATAGCCAATCAGGTTCATCCCGCGAAAATCGGGTTCCGCGTCCTGTAAATCGGATTCCGGCACGCCGGTGTTGATATCGCCGCCGGATAACAACAGCACGCTGCCGCCCTCTGCCGCCACCTCTTTGCGAATGCTGTCTACCAGCGTTTTTTGTGCCGACAGCCCGTATTCGCCGTAGTCGCTGCGCCAGAAGTGGCCATGATGATCGTTAGTATGCAGGATGGTAATTTTATAGGTTTTATCCTGCTCATAAGCTTGCGCTGACAGGCTCCCCAGCGATAACGCCGTGAATAGCGCCAGCGCGACGCCTCGTTTAATAAGGTGCATATTTCTCTCCCTGACAAAGTAACAAGTGCCGAAAGTATAGCGAGTTAGCGGATTAGACAAATATGTTTTCAGAATTGCGACTTCCTTCAAACCTTAGCGGCAGGTATGTTAGGCAGATAATAATTCCACCTGCATCCTCTATAAAAAACACTTAAGCGAACCTATGGCAATGAATCAGACCGCACAACCCTTATCCGGCCCTGCTGCTGCGCCGCAAAAAGCACGCACCTCGTTTCGCATTCTCGGGGCCATCAGCCTCTCGCATTTGCTGAACGATATGATCCAATCGCTTATTCTGGCTATCTACCCGCTGCTCCAGGCCGAGTTCTCGCTGACCTTTGTGCAGATTGGGATGATCACTCTCACCTTCCAGCTGGCCTCATCGCTACTGCAGCCGGTTGTCGGCTACCTGACCGACAAACATCCGATGCCGTGGTCGCTGCCGATTGGCATGTGCTTTACCCTGAGCGGTCTGGTGCTGCTGGCAATCTCGGGAAGCTTTGGCATGGTTCTGCTCGCTGCCGCGCTGGTCGGGACCGGATCGTCGGTCTTTCATCCGGAGTCTTCTCGCGTGGCTCGGATGGCCTCCGGCGGGCGCCATGGCCTGGCGCAGTCGATATTCCAGGTCGGCGGCAACTTTGGCAGTTCGTTAGGCCCGCTGCTTGCGGCCCTGATTATCGCGCCCTACGGCAAAGGTAACGTTGGCTGGTTTGTCCTGGCGGCGCTGCTGGCGATCGTCGTACTGGCGCAGATCAGCCGCTGGTATGCCGCTCAGCACCGTATGAACAAAGGTAAACCCAAAGCGGTCATTGTCAATCCACTGCCGAAAAACAAAGTCATTCTGGCGGTTAGCATTCTTTTGCTGCTGATTTTCTCAAAATACTTCTATATGGCGAGCATCAGCAGCTATTACACCTTTTATCTGATGCAAAAGTTTGGATTATCGGTGCAAAACGCGCAGTTTCATCTGTTTGCTTTCCTTTTTGCCGTCGCGGCGGGAACGGTGATTGGCGGGCCTGTAGGCGATAAGATTGGGCGAAAATATGTTATTTGGGGCTCTATCCTTGGCGTAGCGCCGTTTACTCTTGTTTTACCCTACGCATCGCTGGAATGGACCGGCATTTTAACGGTGATAATTGGTTTTATCCTCGCGTCGGCTTTTTCCGCCATTCTGGTCTACGCTCAGGAGCTGTTGCCGGGTCGGATCGGTATGGTTTCTGGTTTGTTCTTTGGATTCGCTTTTGGCATGGGTGGCCTTGGCGCCGCGGTGCTGGGGCTGTTAGCTGACCATACCAGTATCGAGCTGGTCTATAAAATCTGCGCTTTCTTGCCACTGATTGGCATCCTGACGATATTTCTGCCTAACAACCACCAAAAGTCCTGATTCTTTGGCAGCCAAAGTGTAACTTTGGCTGCCTCAATCCCTTACCCCACCAGCGTTACCCCGCATAAGCTGCTGCCATTTTGCTGTCCGTGCTTTTTTGCATGCCAATTCCATCTTTCTGCAAAATTCAACGATTATTCATAAACAAAACCGCTGAAATTGTCATAAACTATTATTCGGTTTTTTTGGTTTTATACCCTAAATAATTCAAGTTGCAGGAAGGCGGCGACGCAGGGAATCCCCTGGAGCTTACTGAAGTAAGTGACTGGGGTGAGCGAGGAAAGCCAACGCCCATGCAAATTGAAGTATGACGGGTATACGCCGAAAATGGATCAGCTCACCACTGCAAGGAGACGGAATGCACCACGCAACACCGCTAATCACCACCATTGTCGGCGGCCTTGTGCTCGCCTTTATTCTCGGCATGATTGCCAATAAGCTACGTATTTCTCCTCTGGTGGGATATCTATTAGCGGGCGTGCTGGCCGGACCTTTTACCCCAGGTTTTGTTGCTGATACCAAGCTGGCGCCGGAGCTGGCCGAACTCGGCGTGATCCTCCTGATGTTCGGCGTGGGTCTGCATTTCTCCTTAAAAGATTTGATGGCGGTCAAGGCCATCGCCATTCCGGGCGCTATCGCCCAGATTGCAGTGGCGACGCTGTTGGGTATGGCGCTCTCTGCCATGCTGGGCTGGTCGTTAATGACCGGGATCGTTTTTGGTCTGTGTCTTTCTACCGCCAGTACCGTGGTGCTGCTGCGCGCGCTGGAAGAACGACAGCTTATTGATAGCCAGCGGGGGCAAATCGCCATCGGCTGGCTGATTGTGGAAGATCTGGTAATGGTGCTGACGCTGGTGCTGCTGCCGGCGGTCGCCAGCATGACTGAGAAAGGCGACGTTGGCCTGGCTACCCTGGCCCTCGATATGGGCATTACCATCGGTAAAGTCGTTGCCTTTATCGCCATTATGATGCTGGTAGGCCGCCGCCTGGTGCCGTGGATTATGTCACGCAGCGCGGCAACCGGCTCGCGCGAGCTGTTTACGCTGTCGGTGCTGGCGTTAGCGCTCGGCATCGCCTTCGGCGCCGTTGAGCTGTTTGACGTCTCCTTCGCCCTCGGCGCCTTTTTCGCCGGTATGGTGCTCAATGAATCCGAGCTCAGCCATCGCGCGGCCCACGATACGCTGCCGCTGCGCGACGCCTTCGCCGTACTGTTCTTTGTTTCCGTGGGAATGCTGTTTGACCCGATGATCCTGCTCGATCAGCCGCTGGCGGTGCTGGCGACTCTGGTCATCATTATTTTCGGTAAATCGGCCGCCGCTTTCTTCCTGGTACGAATGTTCGGCCACTCGCCGCGCACCGCGCTGACCATTGCCGCCAGCCTGGCGCAAATCGGTGAATTTGCCTTTATTCTCGCAGGGCTGGGAATGGCGCTGGATCTGCTGCCGCAGGCCGGGCAAAACCTGGTGCTTGCCGGCGCCATTATCTCCATCATGCTCAACCCGGTCCTGTTTACCCTGCTGGAAAAATATCTCGATAAAACGGAGACGCTGGACGAACAGACGCTGGAAGAAGTGCTTGAAGATGAGAAACAGATCCCCGTCGATATCTGTAACCACGCGCTGCTGGTCGGTTTCGGTCGCGTCGGGAGCCTGCTCGGTGAAAAACTGATGGCGCAGGGCGTGCCGCTGGTGGTTATCGAAACCTCGCGTACCCGCGTCGACGAACTGCGCGCACGCGGTATTCGCGCGGTATTAGGCAACGCCGCCAATGAAGAGATTATGAATCTGGCTCATCTGGACTGCGCCCGCTGGCTGCTGTTGACCATCCCTAACGGCTATGAAGCCGGGGAAATCGTGGCTTCCGCGCGCGAGAAGTGCCCGAATATCGAGATCATCGCGCGCGCCCACTACGACGATGAAGTGGAGTATATCGTTGAACGCGGCGCCAACCAGGTGGTGATGGGCGAGCGGGAAATCGCCCGCGCCATGCTGCAGCTGCTCGAAACGCCGCCAGCAGGCGAGCTTATAACCGGTTAATGCTTCCGGCCCCGACGTCTCGGGGCCGGCTTTACTTACCGGCTTAGCGATCCCAGTAAGCCTCTTCCAGGCTATCTTCACGCTCCGGCAGGCCGCGGGTCAGACGCGGCGAGTGCTGGTTCAGCACCTGATAGCTCACGCGGTTAGCGTATTTACACACCTGCGCCAGCGATGAATAGGTCAGCCACTTGCACTTGTGCTTGCTGGAGTTCGGCACGTTGTTGCGATGATAGTTATTGGCGGTGATATCGTGCAGCAGCGCCGCCAGCGCGCCATCGCCCGCGCCGTTGGTATTCATGATCTTCTCCGGCCCGCCCATATAGGGTGCAATATGCGAATAAATACGCAGCGGATTTTCGCAATCCTGATGGCGCATCGCGCGGCTGAATTCATACTGGTTAAACTCGGCAATCGCGCCCGGCAGAAGCGGATGCTGCGTTTTGCGCTTAGCCTCATCCTCGGTAAAACTGGCCATATACAGCCCGGCAGGCCCGGCGGTGCATAGTACCAGGTCAACCCACTCCAGCGCCTTGTCGGAAGCCAGCAGCGGATCGGATAGTCCGGTCAGCGCTTCCGCCTCCTCTTCGTTCATCGCCAGAATAGAGACGTGCTCCTTGAGGAACGCCTGCCACCACGCAGGATTATCGGCGATAACGTATTTGGTCCCCAGAGTCAGGACCACCGGTACATCGTGCTTTTTCGCATATGCGATGGCCTGCATCGTCGCGTCCGGCATCGGCTCGCCCGGCTTGCAGCGCACGAGATAGGAGGTCAGCACCAGCGCGGAGGCGCCGGCGATGACGCTTTCCGGAATGCTTTCCGGACGGAGCTTGTTCATATGCCCGGGGCTGATCGCAAAGGTGCGCTCGCCGGAGTCGCTAATCAGCGTAAAGCAGCGCCCAATCGCCCCATCCACCCCCTGCAGGTAGTTCAGATCGGTACGGCTGGAGGTGTTGCACAGATAGCGGTAGGCGTAGCCGCCGATTTCAATATTGCTGCACATGACGCCAAGCAGAACCGAACGGTCATCCGCCAGCACCGAGTAGTTGTGCATGGTGTTACCGATGGTGCCGCCGGCAAACTGGTGGGTAATCAGGTCGTTGCGAACCAGTTCCTGATACAGCGCTTCAGCGACATCATCTTCAATCACCAGCGAATGCCCGGCGCTCAGGCCGTAGCGTACGATAAACGCCTCATCCACTTTCGCTTCGATATCGACCAGGGTTTGATCGATGCCGACCACCCAGGCGACGTTAGACTCATTGTCCGGCTGAATTTGCTGCAGCAGCGGATCGCGAGCGTTGACGGGAAAATAGTGTTTGGATTTGCGTTTACCGGGAAATTTCATAGTGGCGATTTATTGACAGTGAACAAGCGGGGAATAGTAGCATACTCCCCGCCGCACGCGCGATCAGCGATATTTCGCCGTCAGGTTGACCATCATTTCAATATGCGCGGTGTCCGCATTAAGCGCCGGAATGTACTCATATTGCTGGCCGCCGGCTTCGAGGAAGATTTCCCGGTTCTGCACCGCAATCTCCTCCAGCGTCTCCAGGCAATCGGCGGAAAAGCCGGGGCAGATAACCTGAATATGCTTCACCCCTTTCTCACCGAGCATTTTCAGCGTTTCGTCGGTGTAGGGCGTCAGCCAGGGCTCACGACCAAAGCGCGACTGGAACGTCATCATCACCCGGTCAGGCGGCAGCCCCAGGGCTGAAACCAGCTCACGGGTGGTATCGCGACAGCGCTGAGGATAGGTATCCCCTTGCTGGGCGTACCGCTGCGGGATGCCATGATAGGAGAGCAGCAGTAAATCTGGCTCACCGTGCACCGCAAAGGACGCGCGCACGCTGGCGGCCAGCGCGTGAATATAGTCCACGTCATCGGCGTAGTCGCGAATAAAAGAGATGCCGGGGATGGCGCGCTTTTTGGCAAGGATACGCCCTAGTTCATCCCAGACCGCCGCCACGGTGGAGCAGGAGTACTGCGGATAGAGCGGTAGCACCACGATGTGATCCACGCCCTGCTCCAGCAGTTCATCAACCGCGCTCTCCAGCGACGGCGAACCGTAGCTCATCCCCAGCGCCACCGGCGTATCCGCAAGCCGCGCGGCCAGCGCCTGCCGCTGCTGCTGGCTATAGACCATCAGCGGAGAGCCGTCTTCCATCCAGATAGACTGATAGAGCTTAGCGACCCTGGGCGCGCGCAGGGGCAGTATCACGCCGCGCAGCAGCGGCCACCACAGTAGACGGGAGGTATCCACCACGCGCCGATCGCTAAGAAACTGTCGTAGATAGCGCTTTACCGCGTCGGGCGTGGGCGCATCGGGAGTGCCTAAATTGGCTAATAAGATACCTGTTTTCGTCTGATGCATTACCGCCTCTTAACCATTTGAATCGCTGACAATTGTAGCTGAAATGGCGCTAAACGGAACCAATCATAGAAAAAGGTAAAATGAGAGGAGTTCTCACCCCGCCGCGGCGGGATGAGAACTAACGGAATTAACCGAGGATTTTTTCCAGTTCAACGCGAACGTCGGCCACCGCTTTGGTGCCATCGACTTTCGCGTACTGGGTATTGCCCGCTTCCGCTTCTTTCTGATAGTAGCCGATCAGCGGAGCCGTCATCTGATGATACTCAACCAGACGCTTACGCACGGTCTCTTCCTGGTCGTCTTTACGGGTGGTCAGCTCTTCGCCGGTCACGTCGTCTTTGCCTTCAACTTTCGGCGGATTAAATTTGATGTGGTAAACGCGGCCGGAAGCGGCGTGAACGCGACGCCCGATGATGCGGTCAACGATCAGTTCGTCAGGAACATCGAATTCCAGCACGTAATCCACGGTGATACCCGCTTCTTTCATGGCGTCAGCCTGCGGAATGGTGCGTGGGAAACCGTCCAGCAGAAAACCGTTGCGGCAATCTTCCTGAGTAATACGCTCTTTGACCAGGGCGATAACCAGTTCGTCGGTGACCAGCTTACCGGCGTCCATAATATCTTTCGCCTGTTTGCCCAGCTCGGAGCCTGACTTCACCGCGGCACGCAGCATGTCGCCGGTGGAGATTTGCGGAATACCGTATTTCTCCATGATGAACTGAGCCTGAGTTCCTTTACCCGCGCCCGGAGCGCCAAGCAGAATAATACGCATTACGAAAATCCCCTCAAAAGTTGATTCAATTTTTCAAAAAACGCTAAACCATACCACCAGAACGCGGATGGCTCAAGGAAGGCGGGGCGGCTGAAACGGTTAATGGTGAGATATTTTACGTAGAGTGCGGTTTGATGCCCTCACCCCGGCCCTCTCCCACGGGGAGAGGGTTAGAGTGAGGGTAAAGATTACGACGCCAGCAGCTGGTTCATACGGCGGATAAACTGGTTCGGATCTTCCAGCGTACCGCGCTCGGCCAGCAGCGCCTGATCGAGCAGCAGCTCAACCCACTCGCCGAACTGCGCATCATCCTGGGTATCCGCGGCGCGTTTTACCAGCGGATGCAGCGGGTTCAGTTCAAAGATGTACTTCACTTCCGGCGCGGCCTGGCCCGCAGCGGCAAACAGTTTTGCCATCTGGGTGCTCATTTCATCCGCGTCGGTGGTGACGATGGCCGGCGTATCGGTCAGACGATGGGTCAGACGAACCTCTTTCACCCGGTCGCCGAGCAGCGTTTTGGCACGCTCAACGAACGGCTCCAGCGCCTTCTCGGCTTCTTTAGTGGTTTCATCCACTTCGTCCGTCAGCTTATCCAGCGACTCATCGGCTTTCGCCACCGACTGGAACGGCTTACCGTCGAACTCGGTCAGATAGCTCATCATCCACTCGTCGATGCGATCGGAAAGCAGCAGCACTTCAATGCCTTTCTTACGCAGCAGTTCCAGATGTGGGCTGCTCTTCGCGGCAGCGTAGCTGTCGGCGGTAATGTAGTAAATCTTCTCCTGCCCTTCTTTCATGCGGGAGACGTACTCTTCCAGCGACACGGTCTGCGCGGCGGAGTCGGTATGGGTACTGGCGAAGCGCAGCAGTTTGGCGATGGCCTGCTGGTTAGCCTGATCTTCCGCTGGCCCCTCTTTCAGCACGAGGCCAAACTGCTGCCAGAAGGTCTGATATTTTTCCGCGTCGTCTTTCGCCAGTTTTTCCAGCATCTGCAGGGCGCGCTTGCTCAGCGCGGTGCGCAGATTGCGGGTGACGCTGCTGTCCTGAAGGATTTCACGCGACACGTTCAGCGGCAGATCGTTAGAGTCGACCAGGCCGCGGACGAAACGCAGGTAGTTCGGCATAAACTGCTCGGCGTCATCCATGATGAAGACGCGCTGCACGTACAGCTTCAGGCCGTGTTTATGATCGCGATTCCACATATCCCACGGCGCCTGCGACGGGATATACAGCAGGCTGGTGTACTCCTGCTTACCTTCAACGCGGTTGTGGCTCCAGGTCAGCGGATCGCTGTAATCGTGGGCAATGTGCTTATAAAACTCGTTGTACTCGTCGTCTTTGATTTCCGACTTATTGCGCGTCCACAGCGCCTGGGCTTTGTTAATTTTCTCCCAGCTAATGACGGTTTCACCGTCAACGTCTTCGCGCTTTTCAATTTCCACCGGCAGCGCGATGTGATCGGAGTATTTGCTGATGATCGAACGCACGCGCCAGTCGTTGAGGAAATCGTCCTCGCCTTCGCGCAGGTGCAGCGTGATCTCGGTACCGCGATCGGCTTTGTTAATGTCGGCAACGGTATATTCGCCTTCGCCAGCGGATTCCCAGAAGACGCCGTTTTCGGCGCTGTCGCCCGCCGCGCGGGTACGGACGGTAACTTTATCGGCAACAATAAACGCCGAATAGAAGCCTACGCCGAACTGGCCGATCAGTTGGCTGTCTTTCGCCTGGTCAGAGCCCATGGACTCAAGGAACGCTTTGGTGCCGGACTTGGCGATGGTGCCGAGATGGTCGATGACCTCATCACGATTCATACCAATGCCGTTATCGGCGATGGTCAGGGTGCGGTTGTCTTTATCAAATGAAACACGCACGCGCAGTTCGCCGTCGCCTTCGTACAGATCCGGCTGGGACAGCGCGCGGAAGCGCAGCTTGTCGGCCGCATCGGAGGCGTTGGAAATCAGCTCACGCAGGAAAATTTCTTTATTGGAGTAAAGAGAATGGATCATCAGGTGCAGAAGCTGCTTGACCTCTGACTGAAAACCACGAGTTTCTTGTCCTTTCATCTAAATCAACCTCAACAATGCCATTGTTAATGGTAAAAAAACCGTTGAGGGTGAGATGGGGACAGAGGGAGAAGTTTTCAAGCGGAGGCCCCGAAAAGCGCCTCCGTTTGATTAAAAACGAATCTTATGCCGCCCGGCTAGAGAGTGGGACAGCGTCGTGCCGTCAACCATTTCCAGCTCGCCGCCAACCGGAACGCCATGGGCGATACGGCTCGCGTCTACGCCATACTGCGCGCAGAGCTCGGCGATATAATTCGCCGTCGCCTCTCCTTCCACCGTTGGGTTGGTCGCAAGGATCACTTCCTGCATCGATTCGTCACGCAGACGCTGTTCCAGACGATCGAGCCCAATGTCATCCGGCCCAATCCCGTCAAGCGGCGACAGGTGGCCCATCAGCACAAAGTAGCGACCGGAAAACTGCCCGGTCTGCTCGATAGCGTAGATATCCGCTGGGCTCTCTACCACGCAAATCTGGCCGTTTTCCTTGCGCCGAGGGTTGCTGCAAATATTGCACACCTCCTGCTCGGTGAAGGTGCGGCAATCGGCGCAGTGGCCGATTTCCGACATCGCGCGCGTTAGCGCCTGCGCCAGGCGCATTCCGCCGCTGCGGTCACGCTGCAGCAGGGTAAACGCCATGCGCTGCGCCGACTTCGGGCCAACGCCCGGCAGGCAGCGCAGTGCTTCCATAAGCTGCGTTAACAGCGGACTGGTCTGCATCAGAACGGCATCTTAAAGCCTGGCGGCAGCTGCATACCGGCGGACACGGACGCCATTTTTTCTTTCTGCGTCTCTTCGATGCGGCGGGCTGCGTCGTTAAACGCGGCAGCCACCAGATCTTCCAGCATCTCTTTGTCGTCTTCCAGCAGGCTCGGGTCGATCTCAACGCGACGGCAGTTGTGCGCGCCGTTGATGGTGACTTTTACCAGGCCTGCGCCGGATTCACCGGTCACTTCCAGTCGGGCCACTTCTTCCTGCATCTGCTGCATTTTTTCTTGCATCTGCTGGGCCTGCTTCATCAGGTTACCCAGACCGCCTTTTCCACCAAACATAGGCTTCTCTCTCAGTAAGTCATCGTTAAGGATGCTGACCGCAAGTCAGACTTGCAATCAAATGGGGCGAATACTCTCTTCATCCAGGTCCGCATCGAAGAATCGACGCAGCGTCTGAATGTTATTATCCGCAATAATCGCTTCACGCGCCTGCGCGAGCTTTTCTTCATAAATTGCCTGCCGCCATTCGAGCGGCGTGCGCATCGCGGGATTATCATCTTCCACGATGGTCAATTCAACCGGCGTACCGTACAAAATACCCAGCGCTTCCGCCAGCTTTTGCTGCGCGCCCGCTGAATTCAAATGGCGCTGGCTCGGACGCAGATGCAGGCAGACGCGATGGCCCTCCTGCTCTTTCCAGGCGTTAAGGGCCACCTGCTCCACCAGTTTTGGCACCGCGAGCCGGCTGACTTCCGCCGCCCAGCTATCGCGCTCGACCGCTTCGACTGCCAGTTTCGCCGCCAGTTCCGGCGTTTTTTCATGCTCCAGCGCTTTTTTCAGCGCCTTCGGCGTCGCCACTTCTTCTTTTACGGTTTCAACAACCGTCGTCGATTTCCAGCGATAGGCTTCTTTTTTCGCCGGAGCTTTTTCCAGCGCAGCCGCAGCCGGACGCGCCTGCACGCGCTCGGTAATCGAGCTCAGTCGTTCCAGCGCAGCGTTATTCACCGGCCGCGCGCGGGAAGCGGCTGCCGGTTCACTCTTTTTTGGGGTGGGCGCTCCCTGGCTACGCTGCAGCTGGCTGCGGGCCGCCAGCACCTGGCTGGTGGTCTGCGGCAAATTCGGCGGCGGCGCGGATTCCGGAACGGCCTGCTGGACGGGGGCGGCCTGAATAGCCTGCACCGGCGGCGCCTCTGGTTCCGGCAGCGGCATACGCGGATGGAAAGCCAGCGCACGCAGAAGCGTCATCTCGACCCCCATTCGTCTGTCCGGGGCGTACGGGAGCTCTTTACGGCCAATCAGTAGCGTTTGATAGTACAGCTGAACATCGGTTGGCGGCACCGTCCGCGCCAGCTCGCGCATGCGCAGCTCAATCGCGGCCATATCCGTTCCCAGCGCCGACGGCGAGAGCTGAACCATCGCAATACGGTGCAACAGGCTCTGCATCTCCACCAGCAAGGCCTCCCACTCTACGCCGCGGGCGGCAGCCTCATTCACGCCGGCCATGACCCGCTCGCCGTCGGCAGCCACCAGCGCCTCAATCAGCGATAGGGCCTGATCGTCGTCAAGGGTGCCGAGCATGGCGCTAACAGATTCTGCCGTCAGGCGACCGTCGCCGCTGGCAATGGCCTGATCGGTCAGGCTTAACGCATCGCGCAGGCTACCGTCCGCCGCGCGCGACAGCAGCTGCAGCGCACGCGGTTCAAAAGCGATCTGCTCGGCGCCGAGAATATGTTCCAGCTGATGGCGAATCTGTTCGACGTCCAGCGCCTTGAGATGAAACTGCAGACAGCGGGAAAGAATCGTTACCGGCAGCTTCTGCGGATCGGTCGTCGCCAGCAGAAATTTAACGTGCGCCGGCGGCTCCTCCAGCGTTTTTAACAACGCGTTGAAGCTGTGGCGCGAAAGCATATGGACTTCATCGATCAGATAGACCTTGAAGCGACCGCGGGCCGGCGCGTACTGGACGTTATCCAGCAGATCGCGGGTATCTTCGACTTTGGTGCGCGAGGCGGCATCGATCTCAATCAGATCGACAAAGCGCCCCTGTTCTATTTCTCGGCAGTTGTCGCAGACGCCGCACGGCGTGGCGGTAATGCCGGTTTCGCAGTTTAATCCTTTTGCCAACAGGCGCGCGATAGAGGTTTTACCGACTCCGCGGGTACCGGAAAAAAGATATGCGTGATGAATGCGCCCTAACGACAAGCCGTTCGCCAGTGCGGTCAGCACATGTTCCTGGCCGACGACGTCAGCAAAGGTTTGTGGGCGCCATTTACGGGCTAAGACCTGATAACTCATGGGCTGGCTCTGAAACGCTGGAAGGTGAAATCACGAGGGGTCATGCTATCACAGCCCCGCTCAATCAGCGAGGCTATGTGGCGGGAAATGCTTAGTGGCCCGGGAAAGGGACCAGGCTATAGCAGTTGATTCCCATTTTTTCCAGGCGCTGCTCGCCGCCCAGATCGAACAGATTGATAATAAAGGCCGCGTCATGCACTTCACCACCCAGACGACGGATGAGCTTTACGGTGGCGTCGATGGTGCCGCCGGTCGCCAGCAGATCGTCAACCACCAGCACCTTATCGCCTGCTTTAATGGCATCAATATGGATTTCCAGCTGATCGGTGCCGTACTCCAGCTCGTAGCTTTCCGCGATGGTTTCACGCGGCAGCTTACGCGGCTTGCGTACAGGAACAAAGCCTACGCCCAGCGCCAGCGCAACCGGTGCGCCAAATAAAAAGCCGCGCGCCTCGGTACCCACCACTTTGGTAATTCCCGCGTCTTTATAACGCTCGGCCAGCAGCTCAATGCTGAGCGCATAGGCCTTCGGGTCTTCCAGCAAGCTGGTGACATCACGGAAAAGGATGCCAGGTTTCGGATAGTCCTGGATGCTTTGGATGCTGTTCTTCAGATATTCAAGCTGCTGTGCTGTTGCGGTCATAAGTGTATGCCTGATTAAAACGGTGTTACTCACGGGCATGTCAAATGGGCCAAAGAAACTTTTGTTTAACCTTTGACCAGGCTTACCCGCGCTCGAAAACGCCAGAATTTACTGGCTGTCAGCGACAATTGCAACCATCATTATTGCGCATCAGTGCTTTTGTTGCTTTGCATCAACCACCGGAATGCGCCACATAAATATCAGCAGACAGGTCAGAATGATCAGCAGCAAGATGCGCACCCAGGTAAGATTAACCAGCCACAGCGAAATGGCAAAGGTCAGCAAAATCATCGCGACCGCCCGCGGCTTCGCGCCCGGCGGCATGGCGCGGTATTTCTGCCAGTGACGCAGGTAGCCGCCAAACCATGAGCGATACAAAAGCCAGTGGTGAAATCGCGGCGACGAGCGCGCAAAGCACCAGGCGGCAAGCAGGATAAACGGCGTCGTCGGCAGTAGCGGTAAAAACACGCCCAGCGTTCCCAGCGCTACCGCCAGCCAGCCAATGATGATCAAAATAATACGTGGCATAATGCGAATCGTTATCACGAAGATAACGCTAATGTAGCACAGTTGCTTATCAGGGGATGGAGGAGTTATTTGAAAACCGCCCGGCTTTTACATTCACTGGAAAACCAGCTTGCGGAGCTGGCCGCTCAGGTGGCGCCCATGGCCAATCACGCGACCCTCAGCCCGCGCTTCGATCGTCAGTTGTTCCGTACCCGCAGCACGCAGATGCAGGCTTATCTCAATGAGGCCAGAGACGGCTTTACGGCGTTAAAACAGGCGGCCGAACGCCAGCAGCTTGCACAAGTCGCCTGGCTGGCAGAACGTCTCGTTGCCCAAATCGCCGCGATTAACCGGGAAACGGCGACCTGGTCATTACGCGCCTGGGATAGCGCGTCGCCAACGCTTAGCCGCTGGCAGCGCAGACGTCTACAGCATCAGGAGTATGAACGGCGCCTGCTGGCTATGCGCAACGACCGACAGAGACGACTGGCGCAAGCCATAAGCCTTGATGACCAGCAGCGGCTGGCAAAGGAAGTTGAAGCCTATACCGGGCGCCTGGCCCGCTGTCGCGACGCGCTGGAAAAAATTGAAAACAGACTGGCCCGCTTAACGCGCTAATGGGAGGAAGAAGTATGTCGCTGGAAAATGCCCCTGACGAGGTCAAGCTGGCCGTCGATTTAATTATGCTGCTTGAGGAGAATAAAGTTCCTGCGCAAACCGTGCTAGCTGCGCTGGAAATTATCCGTCGAGACTATGAAAACAAAGTAAAAAGTGCGGAAGAGGCCTCGCATAACGCACAGGAGTAGTCTGTTGGCGGATCGTTGGGGTGGCAGAGTTGTACCCTGCCCCTTACCACAACGGATAGATGCTCATGGAAAGATTCTCACGTACGCCGCACGATGCTATTTTCGTCAAATGCTGGCCCAGAAAGAGGTCGCTCGCGATTTTTTACAGCTTTATCTTCCCGCACAGTTTTTAAGTATCTGCGATCTCAATACGATGCCGCTGGTGGTCCCGATTCTGTTTTATCACGGCACCGTCAGCCCCTGGCCACATACGCTCAACTGGCTCCAGCTTTACCTTAATCCGCTATATGCTGCAGGCGGGATCCACGGAAAAGCCCGGGCCACTCATTCGCGAACTGGCGAAGCAGTCGCCCGGGTACAAGGAGCTAATGATGACGATTGCCGAATGGCTGGAAGAGAAAGGTTGTAAAAAAGGTAGAAAAGAAGGAAGGCTCGAGGGGCGTAAAGAAATCTCCCGCAGCATTGATCTGAAAATGCTCGCCAGCAGGCTGGAACCAAAGATGGTGATGGAGCTGACCGGTCTGAGCCAGGAAGAACTCTCCTCGCTCAGCCATTAATACCTGCGGGGCGGAATCTCCGCCGCCCCATTATGCTTAGCCCATCGTCGGCGAGGCATCGCCGCCTTTATCCCGCTTCACCTCTGTCACTTCATCGCCTTTCTCATTGCGCAGATGAACCTCAAGCTGGTTAAAGGCGATATCAATATTGTTCTCGCGGCACAAACGATCGATAGCGCGGTTAAGCTCATCCACCGCATAGCTGCGATCGCGAAGTTCACGCACGTACAGGCGCAGTTCATGATCGAGCGTGCTGGCGCCGAAGGTGGTAAAGAAGACCGAGGGCGCGGGCTCTTGCATCACTTTCGGATGCTCATGCGCGGCCTGGAGCAGCACTTCTTTAACCTTATCCAGGTCGGAACCATAGGCCACGCCAAGGCGGATGACCACTCGGGTGACGGTGTCGGAGAGCGACCAGTTGATCAAGCGTTCCGTCACGAAGGCTTTGTTCGGGATAATGACCTCTTTACGGTCAAAATCGGTAATGGTCGTGGCGCGAATGCGGATTTTGCTGACGGTACCGGAGAAGGTACCAATGGTCACCGTATCGCCAATACGCACCGGACGCTCAAAGAGAATAATCAAACCGGAAACAAAGTTACCGAAGATCTCCTGTAAGCCAAACCCTAAACCAACCGACAGGGCGGCCGCCAGCCACTGAAGTTTGTCCCACGAAACGCCCAACGAGCCAAATACCGTCATCGCGCCAATAACAATAATGGCGTAATTAAGGATAGTCGTAATCGCATACGACGCCCCCTGGCGCATATTGAGTCTCGATAGCACCAGCACTTCCAGCAGGCCCGGCAGGTTGCGAATTAACGCCCAGGCGACCATCGATGCGACAATCGCGAACAGCAGGCTGCCCATAGTGACGCTTTTCACGGCGCTGACGCCAGCTTCCGTACCGTTGTAATGCCACAGCGTAATACTGTCGAGATAGGCGAAGACGGTGATCAGATCGGACCAAATCGCCCAGAACAGCACGGCAAACAGCGCAATCATCACCAGCATCGTAATACGCAGCGTTTGCTGGTTAACCTGCTCCAGGGCAATCGTCGGTTCTTCCTGGGGTTCGGCCCCTTCCGCGCCCTCTTTAACCAGATGCTGACGACGCGCCAGCGCACGGCGCCAGGCAATACGCCGGGCGGCCACGCTCAGGCCGCGCAGAACGGTCTGGTACAGCAGGTTCCACAGCATCACCAGGTAAACGGTTTCAATCCAGCGGCCGGCCAGACGCAGCGTGGTATAGAAGTAGCCCGTTGCCGTCAGCACCATCAGGGCGATGGGCACTATCGATAGCACGGTGACGGTGATAAGGCGCAGGCTGTGGGATTCTTTATCGCGCCAGCTTTCGCGGCACATCGGCAGGACAAGCACCGCGATCAGCAGCAGGTTGAGGAAAATCACGAACTGCCCGAGCACGTCATCCATCAGGTGCAGCGGCGACAGTTCCGACATCACCGACCAGAAATTGAGCGGCAGTAGCGCAAGGCTGACGCGGACAATCTGCCGCCGCCAGTGGCTGGTCAACTGCGACGGCATATTAAAGTGGCGCACCGCCACGCCGTCTTTCTCCAGAACCTTCCAGCACAGGCCAAACACCAGCCAGAACAGCGCCAGCTTCTTACTATAAGCCCATAGCAAATCGCTGATATTCAGCTGCATGGTCAGCAGAATCAGGCCAATGGCCAGAATAACCAGCACTACAGGCAGCGCGCGGATCAGATCGATAAGAATCGCTTTCGGCGTATGAAGCTGAGTGTCATTGCGCAGTTGCCCCACCTGTGAAGCCAGCTTCGCCTGATACGCTTTCAGCCAGTTAAGGCGCCAGCGGATCAGACCGGCAATCAGCAGCAACGGCAGGCCGGCAAGGAAAGCGATAAATACCGCAGGCCAGGCTTTTTCCCAGTTTACGGTGATTTTCATCGCCTTAAACTGCCCTTTCAGCGCTTCCGGGAAGGCTTTAACCCACTCCCAGTCCATCGGACGGTTACTGTTTACCCAAAAAATCTGCTGCGTCAGAATGGCTTTCAGGTTGGTCGACACGCTCATTAACTGCTGCTGATTGATCTGCAGGTTAATGGCCATCATCAGCTGGTTACCCAGCTGTTTGTTGAACTGATCGAGCAGCTCCCGGCGCATATCAACGATTTCGAGAAGCGCGCTATGCACTTCGGCATTGACATCACTGCCGTGCCCTTCCTCCAGCTTCGCGACGTACGCATCGCTCTGGAACAACGCATCACGCTGCTGGTTAACCTCAAACTGTTCGAGGCGCAGGTCGGCGATGCGGTTCGTCATATCACTCAGTTCCTCCGCAGAGGGCAGCGTTTGCTGTTGCTGATAAAGGATACGCGACAGCAGCAGGCTGCCTTTCAGCACGGAAATCTGCTCTTTTATGTCACGCTCGGATTGCAAAGCGCGATCGAGCCAGGTCTTCACTTTGATGTTGCGCTGAACCAGCTGATTACCATTTTCCGTCGCCGAAATCAGTCTTTGGCTAAGCTGGTGGTTAATCTCCAGCTCCTGCTTCACCAGCGGGTTTGCCTGAATACGCGCCGTTTCGTCCGGAGAAACCGCTTCCTGAGCCGTCTTTTCCGTCAGCGTCAGGCGCTTGCTATTTACCGCCTCCTGCAATAACTGAAGCTGGTGTTCAAGACGGTTGCTGTAGGCGGTGATGTAATCACGCTGCTTTTGCAGTGTATCCTGCAGGACCGTGTTACCTTCCAGGCTTTTGCGCTGCTGGTCTATCTGCGCATTCAGCAGAGCCTGCTGCGCCAGCAGCAAACTTTGCTGGGTAGGACGCAGCGCCTCCTCCCCCGTCGAGGTGCCATTCAGGCGGTTACGGATCTGCTGCAGCTGCTGCGAAGCGGAGTACATCGCGTTCTGCACGCGTTCCGGCTGGGTTTGTAGGGAGACTAACTGGCTGTTATAGGTTGCCAGATCGTTCTGCGCGTTTTGCAAATCGTCCAGCGTCTGAGAGACGCGCGATTCCAGCTGACGCAGCGATAACGTGCTCAACGTTTTACGCGTCGCCTCATCATCGGAAACATCGCTTAGCGCGTTGAGGCTATCGATAGCCTGATTCATTTTCGCTGGCGCCTGGGCCACCTGCTGACGCAACTGCGTCGTTTCCGACTTAATGCGTTCGATTTTATCGAGGGTTTCCAGGGTCTGGGTCAGGTCCTGCTGAACCAGCTTGTCCTGCGGGGTCAGTTCTTTTTGCTTATTCAGCGTCGTGAGCTGGCTTTGCACCTCGGAACGTTCAGGTAAATCAGCCGCCAGCACCGTGTTAACGCTAACACAGCCAATGAAAAACATCAGGGTAAGAACAAAAGCGGATATGGCGTTTCGCCAACGAATAGTATGCAGCATAGTGTTAACATGAGTGATTGCAAAAGCCGGAGAATACCGGGGATCGTCGCAGCGCGAAGGATAGCACTTCTGTTATCGCGCGAATAGCGGCGGACAGCAGGAAAAATCCCCCTTTTGTCCGCGAGGGTACTTAAGCTTCCGCGCCTTCAGAACTGCGCAGGGAGGGGCACAATTGATACATTTCAAGCAGCGTTTCAACATATGCCCGCGCTTCATGCTGCAGATCGAAGGCGTTGGGCGCCAGCAGCCAGTTCTCCATCAGGCCAGAAAGATAGCTGCGCATTAAAATCGCCGCCCGCCGGGTGAGTAAATTTGCGGGCAGCATCTTCGCCGAAATGCACTCTTTTAATGTCTGCTCGATACGATCGTAGCTCTCAAGGCATAAACTTCGCTGCGCTTCTTGCAGCGTGACCATCTCTCCGACGAACTCGCATTTATGGAAAATGATTTCCATCATCAAGCGCCTGCGTTTTTCTGTCACCGTTGCTTCAAGGATATACACTAAGATCTCTCTGACAACTGACAGTGGATCGTTGGGGAATTTTGCCCGATACTCAACTTCGAGATCGTTGATGTTGGCTTCTGAAAGCACCCATATTTCATTAAATAAATCTGATTTATTTTTGAAATGCCAATAGATAGCGCCCCTCGTCACACCGGCCTCTTTTGCAATTGCGGCCAGCGAGGTGGATGATACGCCTTGCTGCGAAAACAGACGTAGAGCAACATCCAGAATATGTTGCCGGGTTTCAAGCGCCTGTTGTTTGGTTTTTCGTGCCATAGGTCGATGAGTTTACAGAGGTTACGTTTACATACATTTGTGAATGTATGTACCATAGCATGACCATAATAGAAACACAGCAGTGGGTTTGTGGTCGATTGAGCCACTGAACAATTTGAAATTGGACACTCGAGGTTTACATATGAACAAAAACAGAGGGTTAACGCCTCTGGCGGTCGTTCTGATGCTCTCAGGCAGCTTAGCGCTAACAGGATGTGACGACAAACCGGCTCAGCAAGGAGCCCAACAAATGCCGGAAGTCGGTATTGTGACGCTCAAATCCGCTCCTCTACAAATTACTACCGAACTGCCAGGCCGTACCAGCGCCTATCGCGTTGCGGAAGTTCGTCCTCAGGTCAGTGGCATTATTCTTAAACGTAACTTCACCGAAGGGAGCGATATCCAGGCAGGGGTATCTCTTTATCAAATCGATCCGGCGACCTATCAGGCCACTTATGAAAGCGCGAAAGGCGATTTAGCCAAAGCGCAGGCCGCAGCAAATATGGATCAGCTGACGGTTAAGCGTTATCAGAAACTGTTAGGCACTAAGTACATCAGTCAACAGGATTACGATACTGCCGTCGCGACCGCGCAACAGAGCAACGCCGCCGTGGTTGCCGCCAAAGCAGCGGTTGAAACCGCGCGCATTAATCTGGCCTACACCAAAGTCACCTCGCCAATCTCCGGCCGCATTGGTAAATCCGCGGTCACGGAAGGTGCTCTGGTGCAAAACGGCCAAACTACCGCCCTGGCGACCGTGCAACAGCTGGATCCTATCTATGTTGATGTGACGCAATCGAGCAACGATTTCCTGCGTCTGAAACAAGAGCTGGCCAACGGCAAGCTGCAGCAGGAAAACGGTAAAGCGAAGGTTGAACTGGTGACAAACGACGGTCTGAAATACCCGCAAAACGGTACGCTGGAGTTTTCTGACGTCACCGTTGATCAGACCACCGGTTCTATCACGCTGCGCGCCATTTTCCCGAACCCGGATCACACTCTGCTGCCGGGGATGTTCGTCCGCGCGCGTCTGGAAGAAGGCGTAAACCCGGATGCGCTGCTGGTTCCTCAGCAGGGCGTAACCCGCACCCCGCGCGGCGATGCCAGCGCGATGGTCGTCGGCGAAGGTGATAAAGTCGAAGTTCGCCAGATTACCGCCACTCAGGCTATTGGTGATAAATGGCTGGTCACCGAAGGGCTGAAAACGGGCGATCGCGTCATCATCACCGGTCTGCAAAAAGTCAGACCTGGCGTGCAGGTTAAAGCGCAGGAAGTCGTTTCTGACGATAAACAGCAAGCCGCAGGCAACGCTCAGTCAGAACAACCCAAGTCTTAACTTAAACAGGAGCCGTTAAGACATGCCTAATTTCTTTATCGATCGCCCCATATTTGCGTGGGTGATCGCCATTATCATCATGCTGGCTGGGGGGTTATCGATCCTCAAGTTGCCGATAGCGCAATACCCGACGATTGCGCCGCCGGCAATTTCCATTACAGCCATGTACCCCGGTGCCGATGCTGAAACCGTGCAGAACACCGTGACCCAGGTTATCGAACAGAACATGAACGGTATCGATCACCTGATGTACATGTCTTCAAATGGCGACTCCACCGGTACAGCAACTATCACCCTCACCTTTGAATCCGGTACCGATCCGGATATCGCCCAGGTACAGGTACAGAACAAGCTGGCGCTGGCAACACCGCTGCTGCCGCAAGAAGTTCAGCAGCAGGGTATTAGCGTTGAAAAGGCATCCAGCAGCTTCCTGATGGTTGTTGGCGTTATCAATACCAACGGCACCATGAATCAGGATGACATTTCTGACTATGTTGCCGCCAACATGAAGGATGCGATTAGCCGTACCAGCGGCGTCGGTGACGTGCAGCTGTTCGGTTCCCAGTACGCGATGCGTATCTGGATGGATCCGAACAAGCTTAATAACTTCCAGCTTACGCCGGTTGACGTGATCAGCGCCCTGAAAGCGCAGAACGCCCAGGTTGCAGCAGGACAGTTAGGCGGTACTCCACCTGTGAAAGGTCAGCAGCTGAACGCCTCCATCGTGGCGCAGACCCGTCTGACCAATACTGAAGAGTTCGGCAACATTCTGCTGAAGGTTAACCAGGATGGTTCCCAGGTGCGTCTGCGCGATGTTGCGAAGATTGAGCTGGGTGGTGAGAACTATGACGTTATCGCGAAGTTTAACGGTCAGCCCGCGTCCGGTCTGGGTATTAAGCTCGCGACCGGCGCGAATGCGCTGGATACCGCCAACGCCATTCGTGCCGAACTGAAGAAAATGGAACCTTTCTTCCCGTCAGGCCTGAAGATTGTTTACCCGTATGACACCACTCCCTTCGTGCAGATCTCCATTCACGAAGTGGTGAAAACGCTGGTTGAAGCCATCATTCTGGTGTTCCTGGTGATGTACCTGTTCCTGCAGAACTTCCGCGCAACGCTGATTCCGACTATCGCCGTGCCGGTTGTACTGCTGGGGACGTTCGCTATCCTCGCGCTGTTCGGCTTCTCGATAAACACCCTCACCATGTTTGGTATGGTGCTCGCCATAGGCCTGCTCGTGGATGACGCCATCGTGGTGGTAGAAAACGTCGAGCGTGTAATGGCCGAAGAAGGGCTACCGCCGAAAGAGGCCACGCGTAAATCAATGGGCCAGATTCAGGGCGCGCTGGTGGGTATCGCGATGGTGCTTTCCGCGGTATTTATCCCGATGGCCTTCTTCGGCGGTTCTACCGGTGCGATTTACCGTCAGTTCTCGATCACTATCGTTTCCGCGATGGCGCTGTCGGTACTGGTGGCACTGATTCTGACCCCGGCGCTCTGCGCCACGATGCTGAAACCCATCCAGAAAGGCAGCCATGGCGCCACCACCGGCTTCTTCGGTTGGTTTAACCGCATGTTCGATAAGAGCACGCATCACTACACCGATAGCGTAGGCAATATCCTGCGCAGTACCGGTCGTTATCTGGTGCTGTACCTGATCATCGTTGTCGGCATGGCCTGGCTGTTCGTACGTCTGCCAAGTTCGTTCCTGCCGGACGAAGACCAGGGCGTCTTCCTGAGCATGGCGCAGCTGCCTGCTGGCGCAACTCAGGAGCGTACCCAGAAAGTTCTGGATGAGATGACCGACTATTATCTCACCAAAGAGAAAAACAACGTTGAATCGGTATTCGCCGTAAACGGCTTTGGTTTCGCGGGTCGTGGGCAGAACACCGGTATCGCGTTCGTTTCTTTGAAAGACTGGAGCCAGCGTCCGGGCGAAGAAAACAAAGTTGAGGCGATTACCGGTCGCGCAATGGGGTATTTCTCGCAGATTAAAGACGCAATGGTCTTCGCCTTTAACCTGCCGGCAATTGTTGAACTGGGTACCGCAACGGGCTTTGACTTCCAGCTTATCGACCAGGCGGGACTGGGACATGAAAAACTGACCCAGGCACGTAACCAGCTCTTTGGTATGGTCGCGCAGCATCCTGACGTCTTAAGCGGCGTGCGTCCAAACGGACTGGAAGATACTCCGCAGTTCAAAGTGGACATCGATCAGGAAAAAGCGCAGGCTCTCGGCGTGTCTATCAGCGACATTAACACGACGCTTGGCGCGGCATGGGGTGGTAGCTACGTCAACGACTTCATTGACCGCGGTCGCGTGAAGAAAGTGTATATCATGTCTGAAGCGAAATACCGAATGCTGCCGGAAGATATCGGCAACTGGTACGTACGCGGCAGCGATGGACAGATGGTGCCCTTCTCCGCCTTCTCGACTTCACGCTGGGAATACGGCTCGCCGCGTCTGGAGCGTTACAACGGTCTGCCATCGATGGAAATCCTCGGCCAGGCGACACCGGGTAAGAGTACCGGTGAAGCGATGAACCTGATGGAAGAGCTGGCGGGTAAACTGCCTGCGGGTATTGGTTATGACTGGACCGGTATGTCTTATCAGGAACGGTTGTCAGGCAACCAGGCACCAGCGCTGTATGCTATCTCGCTGATTGTCGTCTTCCTGTGCCTGGCGGCGCTGTATGAAAGCTGGTCGATTCCGTTCTCGGTCATGCTGGTTGTTCCGCTGGGGGTTGTGGGTGCGCTGCTGGCGGCCACCTTCCGTGGATTAACCAACGACGTCTACTTCCAGGTTGGTCTGCTGACCACCATCGGCCTGTCGGCGAAGAACGCGATACTTATTGTTGAATTCGCCAAGGACCTGATGGATAAAGAGGGCAAAGGCCTGATCGAAGCCACGCTGGAAGCCGTTCGTATGCGTCTGCGTCCGATTCTGATGACCTCGCTGGCGTTCATCCTTGGGGTCATGCCGCTGGTTATCAGCTCCGGCGCAGGCTCCGGTGCGCAGAACGCCGTCGGTACTGGCGTAATGGGCGGGATGGTGACCGCGACGGTGCTGGCGATTTTCTTCGTGCCGGTGTTCTTCGTGGTGGTTCGCCGCCGCTTTAGTAAGAAAAATGAGGATATTGAGCACAGCCATCCGGTTGAGCATCATTAATCTCTCCTCTCAGGGCCGCATTTGCGGCCCTTTTCTTTTGTTCCACGTTAAAACGCACGGATTGTTATTGTCTAATTTATAAGCTGAGATATAATATTTAATGATGAGTCGCGGTGCTTATCTCCATTTTTCCCACAATTTTCTTTCCCGAGCCCCCAACTCAGAATATTCTTAATCACTGATTTTATGTATGGTTGTCTCTCTATAACGGCTAAACGCGTCGGCTAACCTGATGAAATATAAGGTCAGCATTCGTTTTTTCCGATCGGGGTAACGGCACGATATAATAAAGTCCGAGGCATTGAGGATAAAAGGACGCTGATAATTGTAATTTTTCGTAATAGCACGATGAAATCTTTTTAAGAGTGGATTATAGTTAAACAGCAAGATTACAATGTATGTGTCAGGTCTGTTAGTCGTGTTCATCCCACAACGGTGTCGATAATCGTCGTTTAAACCACTCAAAAGGGGATGCGTTATGGACGAATACTCGCCAAAAAGGCATGATATTGCGCAGCTTAAATTTCTCTGCGAAACCCTGTATCATGACTGTCTTGCAAACCTGGAAGAGAGCAACCACGGCTGGGTTAATGACCCGACCTCGGCTGTCAATCTTCAGCTTAATGAATTGATCGAGCACATTGCCGCGTTCGCACTTAATTATAAAATTAAGTATGCAGAGGATAATAAGCTGATTACCCAGATTGACGAATATCTGGATGACACTTTCGTCTTGTTCAGCAACTACGGCATTAACAGCGCAGATCTGCAGAAATGGCGTAAATCGGGCAATCGGTTATTCCGCTGTTTTGTCAACGCCAGTCGGGAAAACCCGGTCAGTCTTTCTTGTTAGTATTATTACAATCAAAAGGTGAATTTATGTCTGATAAAACATTAACCAAAGTAGACTATTTGATGCGTTTACGACGCTGTCAGACAATTGATACGCTGGAGCGCGTAATTGAAAAAAATAAATATGAACTTTCTGATAATGAACTGGCGGTATTTTACTCAGCGGCTGACCATCGTCTTGCTGAGCTGACGATGAATAAACTGTATGACAAGATCCCCCCTTCAGTCTGGAAATTTATCCGCTAGTTTATTTCAAATGAAAGTTATACATCTCGTGCCAAAAACGCCCCTCTCTTGTGATGATAATAAGTGTGACAGCGCTCACGGATGTTGGCTCGATGTGAATATGAAACCGGTTTCTTTTTTATACTATGGCGGCCTAACGATAAGGAAATAAGGAAGCCTCCATGAGTGAAGAGAAACAAAAAATGATTGCCGGCGAACTGTATCTGGCAGGTGACGCCACGTTGAAAGCCGATCGTCTGCGGGCCAGACAGCTGCTGCACCGCTACAATCATTCGGCGCCTGAAGAACGTGAATTAAGAAACGCATTACTTTCTGAACTGCTTGGGCGCGCCAGTGACGCGTATATCGAACCCACATTTCGCTGTGACTATGGCTACAATATCCTCCTCGGCAAAAATTTCTACGCTAACTTTGATTGCGTCATGCTTGACGTCTGTCCAATTCATATTGGCGATAACTGCATGCTGGCACCGGGCGTGCATATTTATACCGCTACGCATCCCCTTGACCCTGTCGACCGCAATAGTGGTCAAGAGTACGGAAAACCCGTCACCATTGGCCACAATGTGTGGATTGGCGGCCGGGCAGTGATTAATCCAGGCGTCACTATCGGCGACAATGCCGTGGTGGCGTCGGGGGCCGTCGTAGTAAAAAATGTGCCAGCTAACGCCGTCGTCGGCGGAAACCCGGCGCGGATAATCAAAATGCTGGAGAGCGAAAAACGGTAACTGTTATGCTTTTATGCAACCAATCTGTTACTTTCCCCATAGATTTACGCAACATAAAATAGCCTTCAGGCTGAGCCCGGTTTGTCACGCCTGGATACGGGCTCATGGCAGAATTTGGGGAATAAGATGACAGAAATACAGCTGCTGCTGAAGAGCACCATTGATGAGCTTAATGTGAAAGAGAAGCGTGACAACCGTCCGCGTTTTAGCATTAGCTTTATTCGCAACCATCCATGGCTTTTTGTCGCCATGTACGCGGCTTTCCTGGCCACGCTTATTGTAATGCTCCGTTCCGAAACGCTGGTAGATTCTGTCTGGCTGTTAATTGTGTTATTTGTTCTGCTAAACGGTTTCTTCTTCTTCGACGTCTACCCACGCTATCGTTATGAAGATATTGACGTTCTTGATTTCCGCGTGTGCTACAACGGTGAATGGTATAACACCCGATTTGTCCCTGACCAGCTGCTTGAACGCATCCTGCAATCGCCACGCGTTGGCGGCGAACAAAAGGCCCAGCTACAAAAAATGATCGCCACCAAAGGCGAACTCTCCTTTTACGATGTGTTTTCCCTTACCCGCGTCGGTCCAGCACAATAAGGCGGTTCAGCGTCCGTACCGCAGCCATAAAATGTGAGGCTGACGTATTACCGTAGCCCAGAACAAAGCCGCTTCGCGCCGTTTTTACATCCAGGTAAAAACGGCTTAATGCCCCGGGTGCAAGCTGAAACCGCCGGGCCTGCTGCACAATCGCCTGGTCATCTACGTTGTCGATAGCGACGGTCAGGTGCAGGCCCCCCTCTCCGCCAAACAGTTTATAAGGATGCCTGAGCTCTTGAGCCAGAATCTCCCGTAGCTGCTGCTGACGTTTGCGGTATAAACGGCGCATGGCGGCTAAATGACGTGCGTAGTGCCCCTCCTCAATGAACAACGCCAGCGCCCTCTGTTCGGCCCGATGGCCGCCGCGTAATAGCGAACCAACGGCGCCACGTGCGGCCTCCGCCAGCGCGGGAGGCATCACCATAAAGCCAATGCGCAGCGCCGGAAATAGCGTTTTGCTGAATGTCCCCAGATAAACCACCGGCGCCTGCCTGGCCATCCCCAGCATGGCCGGAATGGGCTCACCGCTGTAGCGAAACTCGCTGTCGTAATCATCTTCAATAATCCATGAATCATGCCGGCGAGCATACTCCAGTAGCGCCAGTCGCCTCCCGGCGCTCATCACTGCCCCGCAGGGGTATTGATGGGAAGGTGAAGTAAAGATCAATCGCGGCGCTTCACTATCATTATGACTATCAAAACGCATCCCTTCATGATCCACCGGCACGCCCTCTATATGAAGTCCGGATTTGAGAAAGATGCTTTTTGCTCCCGGATAGCCGGGTTCTTCTACCCATGCCGTATCGCCAGCGACGCTCAGCAAATGCGTGCATAAATCGACGCCTTCCAGCGCACCTTCCGTAATCACAATCTGGCTGGCTTCACAGCGGATCCCCCGCGAGAGCGCAAGGTGGCGGGCAATGGCTTTTCGCAGTACGAGCTCTCCCTGCGCATCGCCGTAGCCCAATAATGCGCTTCCCTCTTCACGCAGTACGCGATCCAGGAGCCGGCGCCAGATGGAAAGCGGAAAGTAGTTAACCGCAGGCATTCCCGGCGTAAAGAGCAGCGTGGGTGAATCACGATGGATTGCCGCCGGTAATCCCTGTAAGTATTCAGGGAGCACAATATGGCGCGCCTCAACGTCTCCCTCTCCCTGAGTTCCTAAAGGCGCGACGGACGTCCCCTGGCGGCTACGTAATAAATACCCCTCTATCGCCAGCTGCTCCAGCGCGCCGTTGATGGTGTTGCGCGACAGTCCCAAACGCTGGGCCATGGCGCGCGAGCCGGGTAAACGGCTATCACCTGCCAGCGCCCCCTGCAAAATCGCCTCGCGTAGTGTCTGATAGAGGGTACGCTGTAGAGTTCCACCTCCCCTGCCGCGCAGGGCCTGCTCCAGTAAAGCAAAAAAAGCATCATCAGGAATATTCATCATCGCTCCTCGTGGCACCATAAAAACATACTCATGTGGTTCTTTTTATGGAACCAACAAGCGCCTAATCTTGCAGCATTCACCCGCCAAAGGAAAACCTCATGAGCCATCTTAATCAATTCGATCAACCCGTTGGCGCAGCCCTGCCCGACTGGCAGCCCCGTCCACATCCTGAAAGGTTGAATCTGCAAGGTCGCCTTTGCCGGCTTGAGCCATTGCGCTCCACGCACGCCGGTGCGCTGTTTGACGCCCATCGGCTGGCCCCGGACACCCGAAGCTGGACGTGGCTGCTGCGTGAGCCGGATAACAGCGTAGAGGAATACCGCGCGTGGATAGAGCGCGTTTCCGGGCATGCCGATCCCATTCACTTTGCCGTGATAGATCAGCAAACTGACCAGCCCGTCGGCTCACTGGCGCTGATGAGAATCGATGCTAAAAATGGCGTTGTTGAAGTCGGCCACGTTCACTTCTCGCCTTTACTAAGCCGGACGGCGATGGCCACTGAGGCCCAATGGCTGCTGATGCATTATATTTTCGCAACGCTCGGCTATCGTCGCTACGAGTGGAAATGCAACAGTTTGAACGAGCCTTCACGCCGGGCGGCGCTGCGGCTGGGATTTCAGTATGAGGGGCGTTTTCGTCAGGCGCTGGTGATAAAGGGCCACAACCGAGATACCGACTGGTTTTCGATTATCGATTCCGAGTGGCCGCATATTGACAAGGCAATGCAGCAGTGGCTGGCCGCCGACAACTTTAGCGCCGACGGCCGGCAGTTACGAACGCTGGAGAGCTTCCGTTAACGTCTCTTCTTGCGCCCCTGGACGGCCTTAAAGCGAGGATTACTTTTGCAGATAACGTACAGCCGCCCTTTACGCTTGACGATCTGGCAATCCGGGTGGCGCTGTTTCGCGCTACGCAATGAGTTGAGCACCTGCATTATTTACTCCTTTTCGCATCAATAAAACTGCCGAAGCGCTGGCGGAAACGCGCGGTGCTGCCTTCATTGTTGAAGGCCTTCTGTTTACCGGTGTAATACGGATGCGATTTGGAGGAGACATCGAGCGTTACGTAGGGATACGTCTCACCTTCCAGCTCAATTTCACGCTCGGTACGGATCGTTGATCCGACTTTGAAGTATTCGTTGGCGCTGGTATCGTGAAAAACCACCGTGCGATAATGCGGATGAATATTGGGTTTCATAGCGACCTCAATCATTACGTTATAACATAACATTATGGTACGCCGGGTGAATACAAAGATCAACCCTGAGAATGGAAGGGGCTAAAGGGCGGCGCAGGCCGCCCGTTGCGAATTAAGGATTAAGCTGATGCGCCAGCGCTCTGAGCTGTTCGGCAATAGACTGCAGGTTTTTGCCCGGCTCCGTTTTCGGCCCGGTAGAGTGGCGCACGACCAGACGAGCCGGAAGGATAGAAGAAGTATGAGATGTCTCGCGATCGCCGCTGTCGAGAAGGCGCCGGACGGCCTCTTTTCCTTGTAAATCAAGATCCAGCGAAACGGTGGTGAGCGCCGGGTAAAAGAACGAACTCTCATAGGTGTCATCATAACCAATAACCGATTTTTCCCCCGGAATCGGCACCTGGTGCTGGTGAAACGCGCTCAGTACGCCCAGCGCCATCTGATCGTTACCCACCAGAACGGCGGTAAAGTTTGGCGTCTCCCGCAGCATTTGTAGCGCCCCGGCATAGCCGCTCTGCGCATCCCAGTTACCGCGAATCACCGTGACCGGCTGTAGGCCATATCCCTCAAGGGTCTCAATCCAGCTCTTCAGACGCAGTTTGGCCGATACCGAGCTTTCCGGGCCGGCTAGCAGCGCGATCTCCCGATGCCCCATTTCATAGAGATATTTGACGCTGGCCCGGGTGCCGTCAGCCGGGTTAAACGAAACGTTAAACACGGAGCTGTAGGGGTCAACATCTAAAAAAAGACAGACAATATCATCGTTATCAGCGGCAATTTTTTGAGCCAGTTCAGTCTCCAGCGGCACGTTGATGATGACCTTATCCACCAGTTGAGACTTCAGTTCATTAATGGAATCTTGAATACTTTGGTTGACGCTCTCATCGATCATAGAGATGAGCACCTGATAGCCTTCCACATTCGCATAGCGTTTTACCGCAGCAGCCACCTGAGAAGGCGCGTGCAATGCGAGGGAGATGGTGACCAGGCCCACGGTGCGGCTTTGCTTTCCTACCAGCTGTTGCGCCAGGCGGTTTGGGACATAGCGCAGCTCCTCGATGGATTTCTCCACCTTGCTGCGTGTGGCTTTGGATACATTAGCAGATTTGTTGAGTACCCTGGACACGGTCTGATAGGAGACGCCCGCATGGCGAGCAACGTCTTCTAAGGTCGCGCTTTTAGACTTCATAGTCCGGTTCCTTATGTTGTTATCCCTGGATTGTAACAGGGGCAATGTGAAAAAACGCTCATCACCGCGTCCCCCGAACTACAATCATCAAAAAAAGTATTACGCTCACAATACAACAAACTGTGAATAGACTCACTGGCTGTAACAAAATCCGCCAATTTATTTGCAGTTAATCACAATATAGCGATCATTCAATTGCCTGAATTCTGGTTTAGGCATTTTATGACATCGGTTATGTGAACGTAATACAAAAATAAGAGGATAGACATGAACACTACGCTACGCACACTCTCCGCTGCGTTGGCCGCTGCGCTGATTTCACCATCCGTGTTTGCTGCTTCCGCCACGCTTCCGGGTATCGATTTTCATGGCTATATGCGCGCCGGGGTTGGGGTCTCCGGCGACGGTAGTCAGGCCGAATGGCAAAAAAACAAAATTGGCCGCCTGGGTAACGAGTCCGATACCTACGGCGAGCTGGAGCTGGGGTCAGAGGTCTATAAGAAGAATGACGTGAGCTTCTATCTTGATAGCATGGTCAGCATGGTTTCTGACGGTTCTAACGATAACGAAACCACGCTCGATGATGATGCCCAATTCGGCCTGCGCCAGCTCAACCTGCAAATCAAAGGGCTGGTCCCCGGCGATCCGAACGCGGTCATTTGGGGCGGTAAACGCTACTACCAGCGCCACGATCTCCACATCATTGATACCAAATACTGGAATATTTCCGGATCCGGTGCCGGGATCGAAAACTATACGCTCGGCCCGGGGGCCGTTTCATTTGCCTGGATCCGCGGCGATGCCAATGACGTCGACTACCGCGTCGATGGCGATAGCAACGTCAACATTAATTACCTCGACCTGCGCTACGCAGGCTGGAAGCCGTGGGCCGGTTCGTGGACCGAATTTGGTATCGACTACGCGATGCCGAATACCACTAAAAAGCAGGACTCCTACGGTGGTCTGTACGATGCTGAAAACGGCGTCATGCTGACCGGTGAAATCAGCCAGGATATGCTGGGTGGTTACAACAAAACGGTGCTGCAGTACGCAAACAAAGGGCTGGCGCAGAACATGGTTTCCCAGGGCGGCGGCTGGTACGACATGTGGAACTACGTCAATGACGCCACCGGATACCGCGTGATTAATACCGGTTTAATTCCGATTACCGAAAAGTTCTCCATTAACCACGTTCTCACCTGGGGCTCCGCGGACAACATCACCGATTACACGGATAAAACGCGCATGCTGTCGCTGGTGGCTCGCGGGCAGTATCAGTTCACCGAATACGTGCGCCTGATTGGCGAAGTGGGCGGCTTTTACCAAAAAGATAGCTACAAGAACAATACTGATTATAAGCAGGCCGGTGAGAAATATACCATCGCGCTGGGCCTGGCCGATGGCCCTGACTTTATGTCTCGCCCGGAACTGCGCATTTTCGCTTCGTATCTGAATGACTCTGAAAACGGTAAACCGTTCGAAGATAAAACTGCCAATAATACGTGGAACTTTGGTGTACAGGTCGAGGCCTGGTGGTAGTCGTCATTTAACTGTTTTATCTCCAGCTGTAAGGTCGTTAATTACCCTCCGGTAATCATTATTGCCATTGAATGCTTTGTTTTTTTCGGGATAACTCATTATTGCGTTATCCCGTTTTATTTTATTTACGGCTGGCAAAGTGTTCGTCAAGTAATTGACGCAAAGCATCCGACTGTTTACCGAAAATAGCATGTACCTGCTGCCCAAGGATAATAACGCCAAGCGCTCCCTGCTGCTGTAGCCTCTGAGAGTCAACAATCGACAGATTATTCACCGTGACGCGTAAGCGGGTGATACAGGCGTCAACGTTGACAATATTCGCCTCGCCGCCAAAAGCCTGAATTAAACGTTCAATCTGTTGTTGTTCCGCCGGGCTTAACGTTACCGCCGGACGAGACTGGGAGAAGTAATTCAGAAAGGATTTTAAACTCACCATAATAGACTCCTGATAAGCAGATAAAAAAACGCCTGCTCTTGTGAGCAGGCGTGGATAGAGAAAAATTACGCGTGACGACTGAGAATGCGGCAATCCCACGCTTTTAAGGTCAACGGCGCGTTCAGTGCCGTGCCGGTGAGACTGTCCTGATAGCCCTGCGGTAAGGTCACCTGCTGCTGCTGCGCGCTGTAGTTTTGCAGGAACACGTAGGTGGTCTCACCGTCCGTCCGTGCGGTCGCCACCACCCCCGGCGGGAAATCGGCCGCCACCGCACGCGGCAGCGACAGCTCTTTACTTATGGCGGTGAAGAAGTCCCGCTGGAAAGCCAGATCGTTGCGCGAAGCGACGTGCCAGGCCTTACCTTTACCCACGTGATTGACGGTAACCGCTGGTCTTCCCGCGTAAAAATCATCGCGGTAGGTCGCCAGAGGCTGCGCCGTTTCGGCATGGATCAGTTCACACAGATGGCGTACCTGATACGGTCCCTGCAGGCCCCCTTCATTGCCCGCCAGCCCCTGCACCAGATTGCGTTCGCCGTCGTTCAGGCAGTCAATCTCTTCCGCCCAAATGCCCAGCAGTTTACGCAGCGGGCCCGGGAAACCGCCGAGATGGCAAAGGTCGGATTCGTTAACAATACCCGTCCAGTATGTTGTAACTAAATAGCCACCGTTAGCCACAAAGGCCTCGGCGCGTTCGGCAAAGCCGTCGCGAACCATATACAGCATTGGCGCAATGACCAGTTGGTAAGCGCTCAGGTCAACGTCGGCATCGATGATATCTACCGCAATTCCCTGTTCCCAGAACGGACGATAGTGCTCATTGACGGTATTTTCATACTCCATGCCGAGATTTCGCGGCCCCTGTGCATCATCCAGCGCCCAGCGGTTTTGCTGGTCGAAGATAATCGCCACTTTTGCATCCGTCCGGCAGCCCACGACGCCCGGCAGCTGGCTTAATATCTCGCCGAGCGCCGTCACTTCACGACCCACGCGCGTATCCAGATGACCGACATGATCGATAATCGCACCATGAAACTTCTCAACCGAACCGCGGCTCTTACGCCACTGGAAGTACTGCACCGAATCCGCGCCGTGCGCCACCGCCTGCAGAGAAGAGAGAATATGCATTCCCGGTTTCTTCAGCTTACTGGTCGGCTGCCAGTTGGTCGCACTCGGGGTGGATTCCATTAATACAAACGGTTTGCCGCCCTTCAGGCTGCGCATCATGTCATGATACATAGCGGTGTAGCAGGCCAGCGTGGTTTCATCTTTATCACGGTGCCACATGGGGTAGCTGTCCCATGAGATAAAGTCCAGCACCTGCGCCAGCTGCCAGTAGTCGTAATCGTAGAAATACTCCATAAAGTTGGTTGTTACCGGCAGCGCAGCATTCGCCGCTTTCAGCGGCGCAATTTCGTGGCGGCAGAAGTCCGTCACCTGAGCGGTATTGAAGCGATGCCAGTCCAGGTTCAGACCATGAATGGAGACTTCCCCCTGCGGGGCCGGAGATTCGATCTGCGACCAGTCGCTGTAGGTGTGGCTCCAGAAGGTGCTCCACCAGGCGTGATTGAGATTATCCAGCGTTTCATAGCGCGCTTTCAGCCAGTCGCGGAAACGCTCCTGGCACAGGCTACAGTGGCACTCTCCGCCGTATTCATTGGAGATATGCCAGCCCAGCACCGCCGGATGCTGCGAGTAGCGCTCCGCCAGCAGGGAATTTATTTTCAGGGTTTTATCACGGTAGACCGGCGACGACATACAGTGGTTATGACGCCCACCGTGCAGCGCAGGCACCCGATCGCGACCGACGCGCAGGACCTGAGGATATTTCTGCGACATCCAGGCCGGGCGCGCGCCGCTTGGGGTCGCGAGAAAGACATGAATGCCGGCGGCATAGAGTTTATCCAGGATACTGTCCAGCCAGCCAAACTCAAATACGCCTTCCTGAGGTTCAAGTTTCGCCCAGCTAAATATCCCTACCGACATGACATTACATTTTGCCTGCTGCATCATGGCAATATCTTTATCGATAATATCGGGATAGTTCTCCCACTGCTCCGGGTTATAGTCGGCGCCATGCAATAGCGCATTGACCTTCGGACTCAAAGGCGCAAATTTTTTCATAATAAACATCCTGAAGTGTAAAGCTGAATAATTAATTGAATACCTTCATCGACGGCAATGCTTTTCCCTGGCAATCAAACAGCGCCTGATTTTCCCGGGCATTCCCCTCTTTCCATTCATCATGGATATATTTCATTCCGGCAGGCGTCGCCCAGGTATTTCCCGGTACGGCAATCCACGTCGGCTCCCAATAAAAAATACCTTTACCGCGGTGGTCCGGTACGTCCGCAACGGCCTGCATTAAGTCGTGAATATAATTATATTGCCCCTGTACGGTGGCAGGATAACCGCCATCCTTTTCCTCTTTCGCCTGGAAACTATTTTCGGCGTTGTCGCAGTTTTCCAGGGTATAGGCGTAAGCGGCTTCCACCACTATCACGTCTTTGTTATAGCGCTTGCTGATATCGTCCATATTGGCTTTCAGCACGCTAATCGGACCGTTCCAGTAGGTGTACATCGACAGACCAATGATGTCGTAAGGCACGTTGCGCTTGCTGATTTCATCAAACCACCAGCGGAAGGTGTCGTTTTTCGTGCCTTCGGCCAGATGAAGCATAATTTTAATCTGCTCGCCGCCGGTGAGGTTTTCCTTCAGGCCGTCAATGGCGGCGTTAAGCAGCCCCGCCAGGCGATCGAACTCGCCGCCGCCCTGCCCCCAGCTTTTGCCCTCCGGCCACAACATACCGCCGTTGATCTCGTTGCCGATCTGGACCATATCCGGCAGCACCCCCTCCTGCTTAAAGCGGGCAATCGTGTCGCGGGTGTAGTCGTGGATCGCGGTTTTCAGCTGCGGATAATCCATTTTCTCCCAGGCCTTCGGCTTGAACTGCTTGCCCGGATCGGTCCAGAAATCGCTATAGTGAAAATCAAGCAGCAGCTTCATACCCTGCGCTTTTGCGCGCTTCGCCAGCGCCAGCGTCGCCGCCAGATCGTTATCGCCGCCGCCGTAACGCTGACCCTGGGCGTCTTTTGGATCCACCCACAGGCGCAGGCGAACATAGTTCACGCCGTCGGCCTTCAGAATCGCGATCGGATCCTGCGGCTGATTACTGTGGCTAAAGAACTTCGCGCCGTGCTTTTCCGCATCCAGCAGCGTGGAGATATCCGCGCCTTTAATAAAATCAGCGGGCATATTGCTAAACGCCTTCGTTTGCAGCGCATCTGCCGCCAGCGTACCGGCGGAAAAACAGCATGCCAGAGAAACAGCAAGCCACGCGGGTGTTAATCTTTTCATGGGGTTATCCTTTTGTACTGCCTGAGGTGAGGCCGGAAACAAAGTATTTTTGTAGCGCCAGATAGAGAATCGCCACCGGGACGGCAATCAGCACCGCGCCCGCCGCGTAGGTGGTGTAGCTGGCGCCCATTTTCTGCGCTACCAGGTTATACAGGCCAATCGGCAGCGTGTATTTATCCGGGGTACGCAAAATGGTGCTGGAGAGGATGAAATCCCCCAGCGGGCCGGTAAATGAAAACAGCGCCACCACCGCCAGAATCGGCTTCGACAGCGGCATAATGATTTCGATAAAGATGCGGAAGCTGCTGGCGCCATCCATCCGCGCGGATTCATCCAGATCTTTGGGGATCGCGTCCAGATACCCCTTCATGAGCCAGGTATTCATCGGGATCATGCCGCCAACGTAGATCAGCACCAGCGCCAGATGGCTATTGATCAGCCCCAGCAGCTGAGAGAGAACAAAGATCGCAATCAGCGCCGAGAACTGCGGGATCATCTGCAGCAGCAGAAACAGCATCAGCCCGTTCTGCCGCCCTTTGAAACGAAAGCGGGAGAACGCATAGGCCGTGAAGCTCACGCTGATTAAGGTCAACGCCATGGTCATGAAGCTGATTTTCATCGAGTTCCAGTACCAGGTGAGATAATTCACATTGCCGTTAAACAGATCCGCGTAATGCTGGAACGACAGGTTTTCAGGAATAATCGACGTACTCAGCAGACTGTTCCCGGCGTTCAGAGACGCCCCTACCGTCCAGACCAGCGGATATATAATGATCGTCGATACAAAGAGGACCACCAGCCAGGTGAGAGACAGGCGAATCCACTTTTCGCGTTTAATACTCGGTGATTTAGCCATGTTGCTTCCCTTACGCCATGTCGTCGTTTTTGAAGGATTTCGTGGCGCGGAACTGCCACAACGCCAGGCCGACGACAAAAATCGACAGCAGAATCGTGATGGTGGCCGCGATGGCGTATTGCGAAGACGACATTGTTAATTTGTAGATCCACGACACCAGAATATCCGTACCGCCGGCATTCGACCCGGCTACTGCCGGCCCGCCGTTATTGAACAGGTAGATGATATTGAAGTTGTTAAAGTTGAAGGTGTACTGAGTGATGATGATCGGCGCAATGGAGTAGAGCACCAGCGGCAGAGTAATGGTCCGCAGGCGGGTAAACGCGCTGGCGCCGTCCATGGTGGCCGCTTCATACAGATCGTCCGGGATCGCCTGCAGGACGCCGGTAGTCATGGCGAAAACAAACGGAAAGCCCAGCCAGGTTTGCATCATGATCAGCGCCGTTTTAGTCCAGAACGGGTCGGTCAGCCAGGCCTTCGGCGTGATGCCAAAGAAGGACAAAATGGCGTTGTTAATCACCCCGAATGAATCATTGAACATGCCGGCAAAAACCAGAATCGTCACGAAGCCCGGCACTGCCCACGGCAGAATGAAAATTGTGCGGATCATCGGCTTAAAGCGCAGATCTTTCTGGTTGACCAGAATCGCCAGCAGCACGCCGACGGTACATTGCAGGGTCGTCGCCAGTAGCGTCCACACCACCGTCCACTGCAGTACGTCAAAGAAGGTCGAGCGCCAGATGGATAATGTGAAGATATTGATGAAGTTTTTGAATCCCACCCAATCCACCAGCTTCGCCGGCGGCGTGTGATAAAGGTTGTAGTTAGTAAAGGCGATAGCAAAACCAAACAGGATCGGGAAGATGACCACAAACACCAGCAGTATGAAGCCGGGCGTGATCATCAGATACGGGAAACCCTCGCTGAGCAGCATCTGATACTGCTTGCGTACGCTATTCAGCGCCATGCCTTCATCGCGCTTTTTGCCGTTAACCCAGGCATCGCGCAGCGAGAGGAAATAGACCAACAAACCAAATGCGATAATCAGTACGCTGATTATCCCTTCCGCCAGCAGGAAAATAGAGTTATCCCGCGGGACTTCCTCGCCTAAGGTATATAACCCCCACAGGCCTTCGCTGAGAAAGTCATAGAAAATGCTCATAAAACTGCTCAGCAGCACCAGGAAGACAATCCCCTTCAGCCACTGGCGGTGATAAAACTGCCCAAAACCCGGCACGATAGCCAGCAACAGGCCGCACCACGCATGGCGTCCTGCGCCGCGCGCTTCGGCAATATTTTCGCTGGGATTGATAATCACACACGACTCCTTCTGAAAACGGGAGGACGGTCCTCCCGTTCTGTTACATCACCGGATTATTGATTGCTGGCCTGCATGGCTTCGATCTGCATTTTGATCTGCTTTTCAGCGTTATCGAGCGCTGCCTTCGGCTCCTGTTTACCGGTCAGGCTAAGCTCGAGCGCGGCGTTCGCCGGGCCCCATACCTCTCCCATTTCCGGGATCCCGGGCATCGCCGTCGCCCGCGCTGACTGCACCGCCACCGCGCTGGCCTTTTCGTCATTCTTAATCAGCGGATCGTCAATCATGGCCTTCAGCGGCGGGATTTCCCCGGTGGCGACATAGCGCGCTTTCACGTACTGCGGCTGGTTGATGAACTCGATAAACTGCTGCGCCAGCGCTTTATCTTTACTCCACGTCGAGACGACATAGCCCTTCACGCCGAGGAAGGAGCTCATCGGTTTGCCATCCGGCAGCGTCGGCAAAGGCGCGACGCCATAATGAATGCCTGCCGCTTCATACGGCTGGAAGGCCCACGGGCCGTTAATCACCGCAGCCGCTTTCTTCTCGGTGAACAGCGAGTCGATGGCGTTCAGCCCGTTATCGCCGAGGATCCCCGCCGGGAATACCTTGTCGGTGTAGAATTTTTTCAGGAAAGTCACCGCTTCCACCGCGCCGGGCTTATTCAGGCCGACATCCTGCGGGTTGAAGCCGCCTTTGTCGTTTTTGCCAAAGATATAGCCGCCCATTGGGCCAATAGCGCCCCAGCTGTAATAGATCTGGTCAAACTTCGCCAGCAGGCCGTACTTACCCTCTTCGCGCTGCTTCTTCGAATAGTCGAACCACGCCTGCAGGCTATCCAGCGGCTTATCGATCAGGTCTTTGTTGTAAATCAGCACCAGGGTTTCCACCGCTTTCGGTACGCCGTAAAGCACGTTATCCATATGGAACGCGTTGATTGATGCCGGCGTAAATGCCTCCTGCTTCGCCTGGTCCAGCGTCAGGGGAGACAGCAGTCCCTGGACGACCGCACCGCCTAGCTGGTCATTAGGGATCACCAGCACGTCCGGGCCAATGCCCGCCGGGCCATCAAGGCGCAGCTTTTCCAGCTGCTGGGCGTACGGCATTTCCTGCACGTTCACCTTAACGTTGAACTGCTTTTCAAAATCGCTTACCGCGGCCTTAATGCCGTCGGATTTTTTGATGTCTTCCCAGACGTTGAGCTGTCCGGCCGCGTGCGCCTGCAGGCTAACCAGCTGCCCGGCAGCCAGAGTAGTAAGGATCAGTGCAGCAAGAGTGTTCTTTTTCATTATCAACCTCATGTGAAGGTATAACAATTTAATGGTTTTTATTGGGCGATGTGACTTCCGAGAATCTTTCATTTAACTGATAAACGGTGATTCATCAACAAATATGCCGTTATTCCTGATTTGTTATACGGTACGCTTTGAATGCTGACAAAACTACTGAAAGCTGCCAGTTGTGTGATCGTGATTGCAGAAATGAAACATCGATATAGGGCGCTAAAACTCTGGAAGTTATAGTCACTGCATAATTTTAGTGTCGTTGAGCATCGCCAGGCTGAATTGTTACACGTTATACAAATAATGCGTCACAGCCCAAATCCCAACGGCAAAAACGGCTACTAACCCGGGGAATGTTGATGTCCAATATACGACTGAGGAATGTCACCAAACGGTTCGGCAGTACAGTGACGCTGCATCAGGTAAATCTTGATATTGAAGATGGCGAGTTTGCGGTTTTCGTCGGTCCGTCAGGCTGCGGCAAATCGACGCTACTGCGAATGATTGCCGGTCTCGAAGAGGTGAGCGAAGGTGAAGTGCTTATTGGCGATGAGGTGATGAATGATGTCGTTCCTGCCCATCGCGGCGTCGCCATGGTATTCCAGTCCTATGCGCTCTACCCGCATATGACGGTAGCGGAAAATATGGGCTATGGCCTGAAGGTGAATAAAGTGCCAAAAGATGAAATTCGCCGCCAGGTTGAAATGGTGGCGAAAACGCTGCAGCTCTCTCATCTGCTGGATCGCAAACCTAAGCAGCTTTCCGGTGGCCAGCGCCAGCGCGTGGCGATCGGTCGCGCCATCGTGCGTAATCCACGGGTGTTTATGTTTGATGAACCCCTCTCCAACCTGGATGCCGAGCTGCGCGTTGAGATGCGCCTGCATATTGCTAAACTGCATCATGAACTCAAAACCACCATGGTTTATGTCACCCACGATCAGGTTGAAGCGATGACGCTGGCCGATAAAATCGTGGTAATGAACTACGGCAAAGTTGAGCAGATGGGTTCGCCGATGTCGCTGTATTACAACCCGGTCAATAAATTCGTTGCGGGATTTATCGGTTCACCGAAAATGAACTTCCTGCCCGCGACGGTCACCGCATGGCAGCCGGGCCAGCTTAGCGTGAAGATGGCGCAAGATCATAATCTGACGCTCAATATCACTACATCGCCGCTGCAGCCCGGCGCTGCCGTTACCCTCGGTATTCGCCCTGAACATCTCTCAACTGATGTGAATATCGGTACCGTGGTTGAGTTTCAATGTGAAGTCGTGGAGAGACTGGGTAACAACACCTATCTGTTCGGCCAGTGCTACGGCCACGATAACGTCAAAATTCTGCTGCCCGGCGACGTTCATTTCCGTCCATGGCAGAAGATAAGGGTCGCGTTTGACGATCGCTACTGCATGGTCTTCGACGAAAACGACCAGCGGATTAGCGCTGACATCGCTGCGCCGGACGCCCATTAAGCGCAACATATGACTGTCATGATTGCGCTTTAGAATATGAATCTGTGCTGACAACGCTTATTGCCAGCATACCAGCCCTCGTTTTTCTCCGCGACGCTCCAGGCCTTGGGCGTCGCGGTTCATCCACTGTTAGCCCGAATTCGTTGCTATCTTGCGATTCGGGCCTTTTTCTACCCCGTGCTGAACCCTCTTTTATCTTTCGCGTATACTCATCGAACCCCTCAATAAAATAAGGAAATACTCATGACGACCCGGCATCAGGTGAGTCTGGTTACAGGGGTATTGATACTCGCCATTATCCTGCCGGTCGCGCTGAGCATCTGGCTGGCAATGCAGCAGGCCAAAGAGCAATTTTATAGCGAACTGGACAACTTTTCCGTCCGCGTACTGGCCCGCGTTCAGCAGGTTGCCGATCAGGCAAGAGAGGCGTTGAACGAAGCTGATGCGCATGCGGCTACCACCTGCAGTCCGCAGCATTTGCTCACGATGCGACGGATCGCCTATACCCATCGCTACGTTCAGGAAGTGCTGTGGTTACATGAGGGTATTCCGCAGTGCTCTTCCCTCGAAGATCATCAGGTTTCGGTTACCTTTCCTGCACCCGACCATATCACGGCCGATGGCTATCGTACCTGGCTTACCTCAGTTAACGACCTGGGTCTGAAACATAAAATGACGGCCATGGGTAGTGAGCATCACGTGGTGATGATCGATCCCGTGTCGTTTATCGATGTCATTCCATTAGGCCATGAAGAGATTCACACGCTCTTGTTCGGCACGCAGCGCGATCAAATCATCATTAGCAGTAAACCGCTCAACGCTGCCGTCTGGGAGAAAATTAAGCATCAGTATGCCAGGACCCTAACCCTCGATAGCACCGTTTATCGTCTTCATCGTCTCCCGGATCTGGGGCTGGCCATTGCCACCTGGTCCTCGACGGTGCCGCTGCAGAAAAAGCTACATCAGCAGCTGATGCTGTGGCTGCCGATCGGTCTGTTCACCAGCCTTCTGGCCTCATTTCTGCTGCTTCGCCTGCTGCGGAGGCTGCGCTCGCCGCGTAATGGGATGCTGGACGCGCTGAATTCCCATGCCATTCAGGTCTATTACCAGCCCATTATTTCGCTACAGAGTGGAAAGATCGTCGGCGCGGAGGCGCTTGCTCGCTGGAGGCAGCCCGATGGCAGTTTCTTATCGCCAGATATTTTTATTCCGCTTGCCGAACAAACCGGGCTGATAACCCGCTTAACCGAAGATATTGTACGGAAAATATTTACCGATCTCGGTACCTGGCTGCGGCAGCGCCCGGAGATACATATCTCGATAAACCTGTCGGTTGATGATTTGCGTTCGCCAAAGCTGCCGATGCTGTTACAAGAGCAGCTTCAGCGCTGGGGAATCAGCGCTCAGCAGATCATTCTGGAAATCACCGAGCGCGGTTTTGTCGACCCGCAAACCACTCTGCCAGTCATCGCCGGCTATCGTCAGGCCGGACACCGTATCTCCATCGATGACTTCGGCACCGGCTATTCCAGCCTGAGCTATTTACAAAAGCTGGACGTTGACACTCTAAAAATCGATAAAGCATTTGTCGATACGCTGGAGTGTGAATCGCTGACGCCGCACATCATTGAAATGGCGAAAGCGCTCAATCTGGCGACCGTCGCAGAAGGCGTCGAAACCGAAAGCCAACGCGACTGGCTGCGCATGCATGGCGTGCTGTATGCCCAGGGCTGGCTTTATAGTAAGGCGCTGCCAAAAGAGAAATTTATTCTGTGGGCCGAGAATAACCTTAAGGCGTATTCATCGCCGTCCGGAACACATGATGACTGAGCCTATTTCAGATAGGATTTTATCACCTGCATCACCACATCAAGGTCAGCCTCACGCTGACCTTCTTCCGGCTCCTTCACGACATGATCCGTTAAATGCCCCTGGATAACCTGCATCATCATGCCGTTTACCGCACCGCGAATGGCAGCCAGCTGCTGTAGAACCTCTGCGCATTCATGCTCGCGGTTAAGCATTTTTTCCAGCGCGGCGCTTTGCCCCTGAATTTTCTTCAATCGGGTCAATAACATCTTCTTGTGACGAACGGTATGTGACATTTCGCAATCCACTATTTGATTAATCGATCGTTTCCACTAACGACCCTTGTATGCAATCAGAACAGCATAACATGCCCTACTCCCCCGGAGTATTTTTCTACTAGGGGGTAGTATTTGTGTACTGGGGGGGAGTAGCATACAAGCACTTTTTAGTTAGGGATCACGTTATGAACGATTTCTCTTCACTCCTGCAGCAGGGCAACGCCTGGCTATTTATTCCCAGTGCGATTCTGCTGGGCGCGCTGCACGGCCTTGAGCCCGGGCACTCAAAAACCATGATGGCGGCATTTATCGTGGCGGTGCGGGGAACATTAAAGCAGGCGGTGCTGCTGGGGCTGGCGGCAACGGTATCGCATACGGCGGTGGTCTGGCTGGTGGCCATGGCAGGCCTGTGGCTCGGCCGCGGCTGGAATGCACAAACGTCGGAACCCTGGTTTCAGCTGATCTCAGGGGGCCTTATCGTACTGATTGCCTGCTGGATGCTGGCGCGTACCTGGCGCGAATCGCGTTCACATACCCATACCCATGAACATGAACATGAACATGAACATGAACATGAACATGAACATCATCACGATCGCCACCTTGCGCATCAACATCATCCTCACGCCCACCAACCTTCGCGGGTTGCCGCCGATGACTGGCAGGACGCCCATCAGCGCGCGCATGCGCAAGCGATCAATCGCCGCTTTAACGGCCAGCGGGTCACCACCGGGCAGATCGTCTTATTCGGACTGACCGGGGGAATCATTCCCTGCCCGGCATCCATTACCGTGCTGCTCATTTGCCTGCAGTTGAAAAAGTTCTCGCTGGGGGCAACCCTGGTACTGGGGTTTAGCGTTGGGCTGGCAATCACCCTGGTGGCTTCCGGCGCAATTGCCGCCCTCAGCCTGAAGCACGTGGCAAACCGCTGGCCCGGGCTGAACGATCTCTCGCGCAAAGCGCCGTGGATTTCCGGCACCCTGATTATGGTGGTGGGTTTTTATATGCTGCTGCATGGCTGGAGTCATCTGTAGCGCGTCTATCGCCATCCCCAAAAGCTATGGGGATGGCAAAGATGAATTACTCATCCAGAAGCGGGGCAAAGCCGCCGTATATCATTCGTTTTCCATCAAAGGGCATCGATTCGCCAAACTCTTTCATTCGCGGGTCGGCCATCATTTTAGCATTCGCGGCATCGCGAACCTCTTTAGAGGGATACTCAATCCAGCTGAACACCACCTCTTCACTCTCCTCCGCTTTCACCGCCAGGCGAAAATCGGTCAGCTTGCCATCCGGGACATCATCCGCCCAGCACTCGACCACGCGGAGTGCGCCAAACTCTTTAAATAATGGCGCGGCCTTTGCTGCCATCTCGCGGTATGCCTCCTTATTTTCCGCCGGTACGGCAACAACAAAACCATCAACGTACTTCATGAGTCTGCTCTCCGAAGTGAACAGTACGGCCGGAGAATCCGGTCGTATCTGAATTGATAAGTTTAGTCTCCAGGTCTGATGGCAGCGTAAAATCAGGAGATAGCCTCACCGGGTTTCACCAGAGCCTTCCGCGCGACTGGCTGATGAAACCACGGCAGGCACAGCTGGATTAGCGGGCCGATAGTTAACGCATAGAGTACGGTTCCCACGCCAAACTTGCCGCCCATCATCCAGCCAATCAGCAGGACCGAAACTTCAATCGCGGTACGGATACCGCGCAGCGACCACCCCGTACGAGCATGCAGACCGGTCATCAGCCCATCGCGCGGCCCGGGGCCAAAGCCCGCGCCAATATACATCCCCGTCGCCAGCGCATTCAGTACGATAGCGCCCGCCAGCAGCAGGCTACGCGCCACCAGCGAATCCAACGGCGGCAGCACGGCCAAGGTCGCGTTTGCCGCCAGCCCCAGCACAATCACGTTGCTCACCGTACCCAGCCCCGGCATTTGCCGTAGCGGGATCCACAGCAGCAGCACTGCCGCTCCCGTCAGGATCATGACCGTACCAAAATCCAGATTAAACTGCTTACCGATCCCCAGATGAAAAACATCCCACGGATCGGCCCCCAGATTGGCATGCACAAATAACGCGGTCGACACGCCGTACAGGACCAGACCAATATAAAGTTGTAGCAAGCGACGTACCATTTTTCACCTCAGGGCAATTGCGATTTCCCTTATCATCAGTAAAAATGGATTGATAATTAATGGCCAGTTTTTAAAAAGTGGATTGCTATGTTATCTCGTCGCTTTGGTGCACAATCGCTGGTACGGCTGCTCGGCCACTGGCAGGAGTCCACTTCTCGCACGCCTATCTGGCGTCAGCTTGCAGAAGCGCTGCGCCTTCTCATTCTCGATGGCCGCCTGGCGCTGGAAACGCGACTGCCCGGGGAACGTGAACTGGCGGCTGCCCTGAATATCAGCCGCACCACGGTTGCCAGCGCGCTCGGTCAGCTTCGGGAAGAAGGCTATCTCTACAGCCGTCAGGGAAGCGGTTCGCGGATCGCCTTGCCGGAGCGTCCAGTAGAGGCGGCGGCCAAACAAACGGACCCGCTATCGGTGAATCTGGCCGTTGCCGCCCTTAGCGCCGGCCCCGAGATCCATCAGGCCTACAGCCAGGCCTTAAAGATCATGCCTGAACATTTATCCAACACCGGTTACGATCAACAAGGGCTCCCGCTTCTGCGCGAAGCCATCGCCCGCCGCTATAGCGAACGCGGGCTGCCAACCCGCAGCGATGAAGTGATGATCGTCAACGGAGCCCTTAGCGGCTTTGCGCTGGTACTGCGTTTATTCACCGGGCCCGGCGATCGAGTGGTGGTGGATGCGCCAACTTACCCCATGGCGCTTAGCGCGATACAGGGCGCATCATGTCGTCCGGTTAGCGTGGCATTACCGCAGCATGGATGGGATTGCGACGGTCTGGCAGCAACGATTGCCCAAACGGCTCCGCGTCTGGCATGGCTGATGCCGGATTTTCATAATCCCACCGGCCGCTGTATGGATAGCGCTACGCGCCAGCGGGTAGCGGACATCGCCGCACAAACCCGCACCACGCTGGTGGCAGACGAAACGATGGTGGATTTATGGTATGACGCCCCGCCGCCGCCGCCTTTAGCGGCATTTAATCCTGATGCCCCGGTGATAACCATCGGTTCAGCGGGAAAAAGCTTCTGGGGCGGCCTGCGCATAGGTTGGATCCGCGCATCTTCGCGAACCATTGCTTCGCTGGTTCAGGCCCGCGACTCTCTCGATCTCGGCTCCCCGCTGCTGGAACAGCTGGCCTGCTGCTGGTTGCTTGAGAATGAGCACAGGCTGCTGCCGTCACGGCGCGCCATGCTGGCGACTCGCCGGAATATGTGCGGCGCGCTGATGGCGGAATATTTTCCCCACTGGCGCTTTACGCCGCCGGAGGGAGGACTCTCTTTTTGGGTGGAATTACCGGGAATGCTGGCGACGCTCTTTTCCGTTCGCGCTGAAAGCCGGGGAATTCACATCGGGACGGGAACTCGCTTTGGCCTGGCCGGCGCGTTTGATCGCTATTTGCGTTTGCCCTTTACCCTTTCGGATGACGAACTGCGCAGCGCATTTACGACATTGCAGCCGTTGTGGCATAGTCTGACTGAGCAGAAAGAGAGCTTCCGCCTGAGGAAAATCATTTAAGAAAATATCGACGGGCTGGAGCCAGCCCGTCAAAAACCATCATCCATGACGCATATGAGATGTTTTTATAAAATTGCGCTTCAATTTTGTCTTTCTGACGTGTCAGCCCGATGACAAAATTGCAATAGTTTCATTAATGCTGACGCGGGATCGGAAACCCTTTCAGAGAAATAATAAAGCCGTCTTCATCTTTTTTTATTTTTGCCCCTGTGTCACACCAGTCGGAGGCAATGCGAAAGAACTCATCGCTACCGATATTCCAGTTCAGGCGTACGTGCTTAACGTATCCGGAACGTAGCATATCGCAGGCTTCGCTATAGTTGCTGGCTGTAGAGAGTTGTTGTTTCATTTTTTCTTCTTCAGAATTTTACGTAATGCTTTGATTTCTTTAGGGGTTAATGGAGACGCTTCCTCTTCGGTATGCTGGCTATCGATATCTTCTTCCGAAACCCCCGCCTCGTCTGCTGATTCCGCTACCTGAAAGGCCAGCAGCAGCAGTTTCTCCGTAGCTGTTCCTAAATTTTCGTTATTTTCTTCCGCATACTGACGCAGCTTTTCTTTTAACTCGCCATCAATTTTTACGTTCAGAACCACAGTGGTCATAGTCACGCTTCCCGTGAAATAAAATCATCATATAATTAATACACGAAGTTAACATGCTGATCCAGAGATATATTTTTAGCTTATATCAAACAACATTTCCCCATGAATAATCTGCACGTTATATATGACATAAAGATGACAATAATATTTCAGTTAAATTTCAAATTTATGACGCAGTGAATTTTTGGCATAAAAAATAGAGAGTTTAGAAACGAAAAATACTCACAATCTATTTGTGGATATTAAATATGAAGGCTGAGGGAAACCATGGAATGAATGCGAATAGCGAGAGGGTCCCCTGAAATGGGTGGGGGCCCTGCCAGCTACATCCCGGCACACACGTCGTCTGCTCTGGCTGCTTCCTTCCGGACCTGACCTGGTAAACAGAGTAGCGTTGCGGGAGAACCAACAGAGCCCCCATTGAGAGCGCTAGTTACCTAACGCGCTGGCGCATTATCCCTGCTGAACCCCTGAATTGCAAGCCGCCGGTGATTGGGTGCTGGTTTATTGCGCAAAGGCGCGTCTACAGCGGCTTTTCACCGTAAAATGGTCCCGATCCCTTTATGAGATTGCGAGCACACTCTCAGCGGAAATCCTCGCCAGCGGCCATAATGAGGCTTATCTACCGTCTTTTTTAATCAACGCACTATCTCAATGGTATATGAATGAGTGAATCACCGCGTTTAATCACTACCCTGGCGATGCCGGCCATCGCGGAAGTGACCGTTCCCTTCCGCGGTTTAAACTTTCTGCGTCCGGAGGTCATCCTCGATTTTGTGACGATTAGCAATAATCAGCTGCTCGCCGTCACCCCGGTCGCGCTGCTCTACTCTACCGTCGGCGTCCTTCAGCACATTGAATTACGTAAACTCCCTATCGACGTCAGCGGTCGCGTGGTGTATCCGATATCAACGCTTAAGCTTCCGGCAATGCGCGCAAAGCTGGTGATTAACGCCCAGTCAAAACGCCTGAAGTTTCTTGAAACACTGCTGAGCAATTCGGCGAATGAAAATGTTCATGGCATGCAGGTGCTGGGTCTGGCGCTGGAATTTACCGTCGTTAAATCGGCCTGACCCGCTATCTGTACAGCCCGTCATACAACGCTTATCCTGAGCCTTTTCCGGCAACAGGACGTACTATGGATTCTCACGATACTTTTCCGCAGCGGGTCTGGCAGATAGTCGCCTCGATTCCAGAGGGATACGTTGCCACCTACGGCGACATTGCTCAGCTGGCGGGTTCACCGCGAGCGGCTCGCCAGGTGGGCGGAGTATTAAAGCGCCTGCCGGAAGGATCGACTCTCCCCTGGCATCGGGTCGTCAACCGCCACGGCGATATCTCCCTTACCGGACCAGATCTGCAGCGCCAACGCCAGGCGCTACTGGCGGAAGGCGTCCAGGTTTCAGGCAGCGGACATATTGATCTGCAGCACTACCGCTGGATTTATTGAAGGCAAAAAAATGCCCCTGTAAAGGGGCATGGTGGGGAGTTACTGGGCAGCAGGAGCGCTGTTGTTCGCCACCGGCACCGCCGTTTGCTGAACCGGCACCAGCACCAGATCGGCCCGGTTACCGCCCTGGTTAATCACCGGCTGCACGGTATCGGTAATAAACATCAGCTGACCGTTAACGGTAATCGCCGCGCTAAGAAGAATGCGGGCATTAGGCTGAATTTGCGCCTGGTTATAGGGCAGGACAAAGTTAAACGGCGCCTGCTTCCCTTCGGTCCTTACCGCTTTTTGCGACAGCACGTGCGCTGGCGCATCGGCCAAAGACGCATCCGACAGGGTTACGGTCAATACCGCGTCCGGCGGTAACGCCACGCGCTGTCGAATATTGATGGTCCCGGATACGTTAGGCTGCTGCTGCGCGGAGCTTAGTGAGGCAATGCCATAAGGATCGGGCGCCGCCTGGTTCGCTGCATTGCTGTTGTGGTTGTTCGCACAGGCAGACAGCGTAGCCGCTACGGCTAAAGCACTTAACATATAGGCAAATTTCATTCTTTTCTCCTTTTCATCCCTTCTTTAACAGGAGTACATCCAGCCACAATCGGGGACAGGACATTAGTATCGTGAATAAGTGTGGCACAGATCTCAGATCTCTTCCTGGAAAAGAGCCCATATTCAGATTATTGAACCCATCGGACCACTTGCGATTCCAGGTTATACTTTGCCTCAATAACGCGCTGCGCCAGGCAGTCATCATTGATTGAGGATAACTATGAGTCAGGCACTAACCCATTTACTGGCATTGTTAAATCTGGAAAAAATTGAAGAGGGATTGTTCCGCGGACAGAGCGAAGATCTGGGATTGCGACAGGTCTTTGGCGGCCAGGTAGTGGGTCAGGCGCTGTATGCGGCAAAAGAGACGGTGCCCTCAGAACGCCTGATTCACTCGTTTCACAGCTACTTCCTGCGTCCCGGCGATAGCCTGAAACCTATCATCTATGATGTTGAAGTCCTGCGCGATGGCAATAGCTTCAGCGCCCGCCGGGTGGCGGCGATTCAAAACGGGAAGCCCATTTTCTATATGACCGCCTCTTTCCAGGCGCCAGAACCCGGCTATGAACATCAGAAAACCATGCCAGCGGCACCCGCTCCGGACGCGCTTCCCTCCGAAACGGATATTGCCCGCAAGCTGGCCCACCTGCTGCCGCCGCAGGTCAAAGAGAAATTTCTCTGCGATAAACCGCTGGAGATTCGCCCGGTCGAATTCCATAACCCTCTGAAAGGGCACGTTGCAGAACCAACGCGCCAGGTCTGGATCCGCGCCAACGGCGCAGTGCCGGAAGATCTCCGCACCCATCAGTCTCTGCTGGGCTACGCTTCAGATTTTAACTTCCTGCCCGTTGCCCTGCAGCCTCACGGCGTCGGTTTTCTGGAGCCGGGCATGCAGGTTGCCACCATCGATCACTCAATGTGGTTCCACCGCCCGTTCAACATCAACGACTGGCTGCTGTACAGCGTTGAGAGCACCTCCGCCTCCAGCGCGCGCGGTTTTGTGCGCGGCGAGTTCTACACTCAGGACGGTACGCTGGTGGCTTCCACGGTGCAGGAAGGCGTCATGCGTAATCGCAACGCATAAAAAAGCAGAGCCTCCCCGAGGGGAGGCTCTGCAGCTTCAGGAGATAACTCGTTTTATCAGGCGTTGTAGGCGTTTTCGCCGTGGCTGTTTACGTCCAGCCCTTCACGCTCTTGATCTTCCGGTACGCGCAGGCCAACGGTCATATCGGCAACCTTGTAACCGATAAAGGCGACGACGCCGGACCAGACGATGGTGATACCGATGCTTTCCAGCTGTACCAGAACCTGATGGCCCATGGTGACGCCTTCCGCGTAGCCCACACCGCCCAGAGAAGTCGCGGCGAAGATACCGGTCAGAATGCAACCTACGATACCGCAGACGCCGTGGACGCCAAACACATCGCACGGGTCATCAACGCGCAGCCAGCGTTTCAGAACGGTGACGCCCCACAGACCCGCAAGGCCCGCAGCGATACCCACAATCAGCGAGCCGCCGACGCCAATGTAGCCACAGGCCGGAGTGATGCCGACCAGACCGGCAATCGCCCCTGAACAGGCGCCGAGCAGTGACGGCTTGCCGCGGGTTGCCCACTCGCCAAAGGTCCATGCCAGGATAGCCGCCGCCGTTGCAACCACGGTGTTAACGAACGCCAGACCGGCAATTTCGTTCGCCGCGCTTGCTGAACCGGCGTTAAAGCCGAACCAGCCAACGTAGAGGATAGCGGTGCCGGTGAAAACCATCGGCAGGTTATGCGGTTTGAACGCTTCTTTACCAAAGCCGACGCGTTTGCCCATCATGTATGCGCCCACCAGCCCCGCGACCGCGGCGTTGATGTGAACAACCGTACCGCCGGCGAAATCAAGCGCGCCGTGTGTAGCCAACAGACCACCGCCCCATACCATGTGCGCAATCGGCACATAAGAGAGCGTCATCCATACCACAACGAATATCAGTACCGCCGAGAAGCGAATACGTTCCGCCAGAGCACCGACGATCAGGCCAACGGTAATACAGGCAAAGGAGCCCTGGAAAGCAACGTGGATGTACTGATAGAAGCTCCCCATCAGCGCTTTCAGTTCAATATTTTTCAGCAGTACCCAGTCGAAGTTGCCGAAGAAGCTGCCGCCAGCGCCGAAGGCCAGCGTGTAGCCATAAACCACCCACAGTACGCAGACCAGCGCAAACGTCACGATGACCTGCGTCAGCATGGAGAGAACGTTTTTACCGCGGATCAGCCCGCCGTAGAACAGCGCAATGCCCGGAATCGTCATAAACAGCACCAGCGCGGTGCAAATCATCATAAAAGCGTTGTCGGCTTTGTCCGCGACCGCCGGTGCGGCCATCGCCAGCCCCGGAAGAAGAGCCAACGCTCCCAGACCTGTTTTCATTGTTGCTATCTTCATTGTTTCGCTCCCCATCACTGTGTGGTCTGAAAGTTACAGTGCCGCTTCGTCTGATTCGCCGGTACGGATGCGAATCACGCGCTGCAGCTCGGCGACAAAGATTTTGCCGTCGCCAATCTTTCCGGTGTAAGCCGCTTTACTGATGACATCGACGACTTCGTCCAGCTGATCGTCGGCAATCGCGACGTCAATCTTCACTTTCGGCAGAAAATTGACGCTATATTCCGCGCCGCGATAGAGCTCCGCGTGGCCTTTCTGACGGCCGAACCCTTTAACTTCAGTGACCGTCAGGCCCTGAATACCCATTGAAGATAATGCTTCACGCACGTCTTCCAGTTTGAATGGTTTGATTACCACGGTAACCAGCTTCATAAGTCCCCTCCAGTCAGAATTCGGTAATGGCCGCAGCTAACACGTCTCTAATAAAGCAAGGGCTATGCCAGAAATGAAAAAGGACCGCCAGGCGGCCCTTTTTGAGGAGGAAGGAGAATAATTCGGCGGAAACGAAGCGGCAAAATGCCTCTTTTGCCTGAAACTGCACCATTTCAGTGCGCAGCTTGTGACGATGTTGCACCACCTCAGGCCGCGGCGGCGCCGCTGCCTGTTTATGGTGCATCAGGCGATAAGCGACTCTTCCTGCGCGCTGGCCGCCAGCTCTTCGCCAGCCAGCTGCAGCTGATACATCTGCCAGTAGCGGCCTCTGGCCGCCAGCAGCTGCTGGTGGCTTCCGCGCTCAACGGCCTGACCGCGGTGCAGTACCAGGATCGTATCGGCCTCGACGATGGTCGATAAGCGGTGCGCAATCACCACCAGCGTGGTGTGCTCGCGCACCCGAGCCAGAGCCTGCTGAATCGCCTGCTCGGTACCGGAATCGATATTGGCCGTCGCCTCATCAAGAATCAGCACCTGCGGCGTATCGACCAGCACCCGCGCCAGCGCCAGCAGCTGTTTCTGGCCAACGGAGAGGTTATTCCCCTGCTCGCCCAGCTGCGTATAAATACCGTTTTCCATTTCACGGGCCAGCGCCGCCAGCTGTACCGCTTCCAGCGCTTCCCAGACCTGCTCTTCGCTGATATCGCGACCGAGGGTGACGTTGGCATAGAAGGTGTCAGCCAGCACCACCGGATCCTGCTGCACCATCGCAATCCCCTGACGCAGCGCGCTGTGGCTTAAGGAAGAAAGCGGACGACCGTCGATGCGAATCTCTCCCTGGGTTAACGGGTAGTAGCCCATCATCAGGCTGGCCAGGGTGCTTTTACCGCTCCCGGTATGACCAACCAGCGCCACAAAGCTGCGGGAGGGGAGATCGAGATTAATATCCTGCAACACCAGGCTATCGTCGCGGTAGGCAAAAGAGACATGATCGATACTCATCGCCCCGCTGCGCAGCGGCTCGCTATCTTCTCCCCACGCCTGACGTGGTTTGTCCATGAGCTCGAAGACGCGCTCGCCCGCCACGACCGCCTGCTGCAGCATTGACTGCTGGGTGGTCAGCTCGATCAGCGGCTCGTTCAGTCGCCCAAGATAGCTAATAAAGGCGTAGAGCACCCCGACTTCGATCGTTCCGCTACTGCTGAAACCAAACAGCATCAGCAGGCCGCAGAGTATTAATGAAGAGAACAGGCTTAGCAGCGGACGCAGCAGGAAGCCATCAAGACGCAGAGTTTGCATGCGCGCCAGATAGTGGGCGTAGCTGGCCTCGCGCATCCGCTCGCCGAACCGCGCCTGCTGGCGGAACTGCTGGATAACGCCCATGCCGTTAATCACTTCATTAAAACCATCGTTGATATCCGCCAGCCAGGCGCGGACCCGTCTGACGATGGGCGTGCTGTAGCGCTGATAAATCATCATCACGATCAGCACCGCCGGGAAAATAGCGATAGCCACCAGCGCCATCCGCCAGTCAAGGCTGAACATCGCCACCAGCATCGCGCCAATCAAAGCGGCGCTACGCAGCACGGTCGCCACCACAGTCACGTAGAGATCGCGAATCACTTCGGTATCGTTGGTAACCCGCGAGATGAGCTGCCCGACCGGCTGCGTATCAAACTCGCTGAGCGGCTGACGCAGCGCGGCGTCCATGACGTCGCTGCGCAGCTGCTGCACTACGCCGACTGCCGCGCGATTAAACAGCAGCGCCTGACAGTAATGCAGACCCGCAGCGAGGATTTGCAGGCCAATGTAGGCCGCGGCGAGGCCGCAGACCAGCTTCAACGGCAGCGAGTGCTTTGCCACCATATTGTCGATAAAGTAGCTGATCAGCAGCGGACCGCTGACTTCCGCGACCGCCGCAACCCACATAATGGCAACCGCTATCATCAGCGGTTTACGCCACGGGGAGCCGTAGGCCAGCAGGCGCTTTAGCGTCGGCCAGAGTTCAGTAAAACTACGCACCGGCGACCTCCTTATCTTCCTGCGGGACATCATCCAGCGCCGCTTCCAGCTGCTGATAACGGTACATATCCCGATACCAGCCCGGCTGCGCAGCCAGCGCCTCATGGCGACCGCGCTGGGCAATATGCCCGTGCTGCATCACCAGAATTTCGCTGGCCTCGGTCAACGCCGACAGGCGATGGGCGCTAATGATCACCGTCCGTCCCTCTCCCCACTGCCGCAGGTTATGCAAAATCTGGTGCTCCGTTCTGCCGTCCACCGCCGACAGCGCATCATCAAGGATCAGAATCTCCGCCTCCAGCAGCAGCGCGCGGGCGATGGAAATTCGCTGCTTTTGCCCGCCGGAAAGCATCACGCCGCGCTCGCCGACTTCGGTGTTATACCCCTGCGGCAGGCGCAGGATATCCTCATGCACGCTGGCAAGCCGCGCAACGTGCTCGATTTGCTCCTGCGTGGCATCCGGTTTACCGAGGGCGATGTTGCTGGCGACGGTATCGGAGAACAGGAACGGTGTCTGATTAACCACCGCCAGCCGGGCGCGCCAGCTATCCAGCTGTAGCCGGGTCAGGGGAACGTCGTGGAAGCGGATATCGCCTTCAGTCACGTCAAAGTGGCGCTGAATCAGCGCCAGAATGGTGCTCTTGCCGGAGCCGGTCGGCCCGCAAATCCCCAGCATTTGCCCGGGCTGGAGCGTAAAGTTGACCTTTTCCAGCGAAGCCTTATTCGCCTGCGGATAGATAAACTCGCGCACGGCGACGCTAAGCGCACCTCGGCCTTCCGGCGTCGGCTCGCTGCCGTCGTTCACCACCGGCGCCTCCTCCAGCATGGTGCGAATGCGCGCATAGGCCGCGCTGCCGCGCTCCACGATGTTAAACATCCACGCCAGCGCCAGCATTGGCCAGATCATCAGGCCGAGGTACATCACAAAGCTGGTGAGCTGACCCAGGGTCAGGCTGCCCTGGATCACCATCCAGCTGCCGCCGCCGATGGCCAGCAGGTTAGCGGTCCCGATAGCGATATAAATCGTCGGGTCAAAGCGGGCGTCGATACGCGCCACGCGCATGTTTTTCGCCCCGGTATCTGCGGCGTCGGCGGCAAACAGCGCCGACTGTCGATCTTCGAGACCAAAGGCTTTGATCATGCGGATGCTGGTCAGGCTCTCCTGGGTGCGGTCGTTGAGGCTGGAGAAGGCCGCCTGCGCGACGCGAAAGCGCTCGTGTAAAGCATCGCCGTTACGCTTAATCGCCAGCGCCATCAGCGGCATGGGCAGCAGCGCCAGCAGGGTTAACTGCCAGCTGATTTGCGTCGACATGACAATCAGCACCGCGCAGCCCATCACCAGCGAGTCAACCAGGGTTAGTACCCCCTCGCCGGCGGCGAACACCACCCGATCCACATCGTTGGTGGCGCGAGCAATCAGATCGCCGGTGCGGTGGCGCAGGTAAAAGGCCGGATGCTGGCGGCTGAGCTGGCGATAGAAATCCTCGCGCAGTTCGACGGCCAGCTGATAAGAGGCGCCGAAAAGCAATACGCGCCAGACGTAGCGCAGCAGATAGACCATCACCGCAATAACAACCAGCAGGCCGATCCACATCCACACCTTTTCCGCGGTGTAATGTTGTTTTGTTACGCCGTCAACTACGATGCCCACCACCTTTGGCGGCACCAGTTGCAGAATGGCAATCACGATCAGCAGAGCAATAGCGCCGAGGTAACGACGCCACTCCCGGCGGAAATACCAGCTAAGTTGGGCAAATAATCGCAAGCAGTTAAATCCTGAGTGTGTAATTCGTAGCGGCTGATGCCGTTAATCAATCGGCAAGGCAGTGGTGTATTTTATCTGTTCCATGGCAAAACTCGAAGTCACATCCGAGAGCCCCGGCACGCTGTTTACCAGGCGTTTATAAAAATCGTCGTAGTTCTTCATATCCGCCACCTGAACCCGCAGCAGGTAGTCATACTCCCCCGCCATACGCCAGAAACCGAGAACCTCCGCCATCTGCGTGACCTCGCTGACGAAGCGGCAATACCAGTCGCTACTGTGATGCTGAGTCTTAATCAGCACGAACGCCGTCAGCCCAAGGCCGACCTTTTCCGCGTCCAGCAGCGCAACGCGTCCACACAGAATACCTTCGTCTTCCAGCCGCTTCAGGCGCTTCCAGCAGGGCGTGGTGGTCAGATTAACGGCATCGGCCAGCGCCTGCAAAGAGAGGGTGCAATCGGTTTGCAGTAAAGAAAGCAGCTTACGGTCAATTTTATCTAACATTCGGTGCCTCAGGAGAAAAATTTACTCCATTCATTGTAATTGAAAGGCTAAATGGCAACAATTTTTCCTTCGATTTCCGCTAAGCTGGGCACAAAATGACAAACAGGAATTTGAGATGAACAGCGCCTGGGTAAAACACGCGATTAGTGAAATTAATGCCGATTATCAGCGTTCCGCCGACACGCATCTTATTCGTCTGGCGCTCCCGGGGTTCCCGGGGATCCAGCTCTACCTGAAGGATGAAAGCACCCATCCAACCGGTAGCCTGAAGCACCGCCTGGCCCGCTCGCTGTTTCTCTATAGTCTGTGCAACGGCTGGATTAAAGAAGGGACAACGATTATCGAATCCTCTTCCGGTTCGACCGCCGTTTCTGAAGCCTACTTCGCCCGTCTCTTAGGCCTGCCGTTTATCGCCGTGATGCCTTCCTGTACGGCAAAACGTAAAATTGAACAAATTGAGTTCTACGGTGGCCGCTGCCACTTCGTCGATAGCGCCTGCGAAATCTATGCCGCCTCCGAAACCCTGGCCCGCGAGCTGAACGGCCATTATATGGATCAGTTTACCTATGCCGAACGGGCGACCGACTGGCGGGGAAACAATAATATCGCCGACAGTATCTTCCGTCAGATGAATCACGAGCCGCATCCGCAGCCGTCGTATATTGTGATGAGTGCGGGCACCGGGGGCACCTCTGCCACCATCGGACGCTACATTCGTTGTCAGGGCTACGATACGCAGCTGCTGGTGGTTGACCCACAAAACTCGGTGTTTATGGACTACTGGCAGAGCCGCGACGCCAGCCTGCGCAGCCCGGTCGGCAGTAAAATTGAGGGCATCGGTCGCCCGCGCGTCGAACCGTCGTTTATTCCCGACGTGGTCGATGAGATGCTGCGGGTACCGGATGCCGCCAGCGTCGCCACCGCGCTATGGCTGGAAACGCTGCTCGGACGTAAGGTCGGCGCCTCCACCGGCACCAACATGTGGGGCGTACTGCAGCTGGCCGTGCGGATGCGCGAAGAGGGGCGCACCGGCTCTCTCGTCACGCTGCTGTGCGACAGCGGTGAACGTTATCTGGAAACCTACTACAACCCGCAGTGGGTAGCGGCCAATATTGGCGATATCTCCCCATGGCAGGCACAAATCGCCGACATGCTGCAGGCAAAATAAAAGAAGCCAGATATCACAGGATATCTGGCTTGCTGGCAGGGTCTCTTTATTCGGGGGAATAAGGAAGATCGGGATTATCCAGCCAATGAGTCAAAAAGTGGGAGACGGCCTGATGACGGCAGTCGCCAATAACCGGTAGATGTGGGAGTTCCGCTTTCAGCTGATTCATCGCATTGCCCATAATCACGCCGCGCCCGACGCTGCCGAGCATTTCCAGGTCGTTCATGGCGTCACCGAACGCCATACAATCCTGCATCGTCAGCCCCAGATGCTGGCTTAATACCGCCAGCGCCGCGCCTTTGTTACAGCCGCCAGGCAACACTTCAAGGCAATCCATCGCCGAAAAACAGAGATCCGCTCGGCCGCCCAGCGCTTCACTCAGTTGAAGCCTTAGCCGCCGCAAATCGTCATGATCGCCGCAGAAGCAGATTTTAGTGACCTGATGCGCCGGCATTCGCTTTGGATCGTACAGCTGATAACGAAAACCGCTAAAGACGTGCGCTTTCAGTAATTCCGGGATCGCCTGCCCGGTGTACCAGCCGCCGTCGTTAAAGAAATGCATACTTGCCGTGGTTTCCCAGGCGCTGTGCAGCACCTCTTCCGCCACATCGGGAGCCAGATCGCGGCGATACAGCTCCTCACCTTCCAGAGAGTGAATGCGCGTCCCGTTGCCAGTGATTAAAAACGCATCCAGAGAGAACTCGCCGATAACGTGGCGCATTTCCAGAGCATGACGACCGGTGGCGAAAGTCAGGGTGATATCGCGATCGCGCAGACGTTTGAGCGTCGAAAGCGTTTTTTCTCCCAGACGATGGTCCGGCATCAGTAGCGTACCGTCCATATCGAATGCAGCCAGTCTTGCCATCTTCTGTTCCCCAAATCGTGGTGGATTTTGCTTGTGTTGCAGTATTGCCTGAGATATACGGAAGTAATAGTGAATAGATAAATTTTATTGTTCCGGGTTTACCAATCTACGCAGGATTACACAGCGATGAGGCTATTAAACCGTCTGCATCAGTACCAGCGACTCTGGCAACCCTCCGCCGGAGAGCCGCAGCAGGTAACCGTCGGCGAGCTGGCCGAACGCTGCTTTTGCAGCGAACGCCACATTCGAACCCTGCTGCGCCAGGCGCAAGAGTCCGGCTGGCTAAGCTGGCAGGCCAGCTCCGGTCGCGGAAAGCGCGGGCTACTCCAGTTTTATAAAGCGCCGGAAGCGCTGCGCAATGAGATGATGGAGCAGGCGCTGAATAAAGGGCAGCAGCAAAATGCCCTCGAACTGGCCCAGCTGGCGCCGGTGGAGCTTAAAGCGCTGCTTTCCCCCTTTCTCGGCGGCCAATGGCAGAACAATACGCCGACCCTGCGTATTCCTTACTACCGTCCGCTGGAGCCGCTGCGCCCGGGTTTTATGCCGGGACGCGCGGAGCAGCACCTGGCCGGGGAGATATTCTCCGGTCTGACCCGATTTGATGCGCAGAGTACCTGTCCGATAGGCGATTTAGCCCATCACTGGGAGGTGTCGCCTGACGGCCTGCGCTGGCACTTTTATATTCGTTCTACCCTGTTCTGGCATAACGGCGATCCGATTAAAACCTCACAGCTGCAGCAGCGGCTCCTGATGCTGCTGCAGCTGCCCGCGCTGCGCACGCTGTTCGCCAGTATCAGCGAGATTAGCGTCACCCACTCCCAGTGTCTGACTATCACCCTGCATCGCGCCGATTACTGGCTGCCGTTCCGCCTTGCCAGCTACTGCAGCGTGCTGGCGCATCCGGACGATCCGGCGATCGGCAGCGGACCGTTTCGCCTGAAGCGATTTACTCCGGACCTGGTGCGGCTGGAAAACCATCAGCGCTATCATCTCACTCACCCGCTGCTGCAGGCCGTGGAATACTGGATCACGCCGCAGCTGTTCGAGCAGGATCTGGGCACCAGCTGTCGTCATCCGGTACAGATAACCATTGGCGATCCTGACGAGCTGACCAGACTACGTCAGGTCAGCAACAGCATTAGCCTCGGCTTTTGCTATCTGACGCTGCGCCAGAGCCCTCGTCTTAACAAAGCGCAGGCGCAAAGGCTGGTCTCGCTGATTCATCGCTCCACCCTGTTAGAAACCCTACCGCTGGATGAGGATCTGATCGCGCCCAGCAACGAAGTATTGCCGGGTTGGTCTATTCCGCAGTGGCCAGAAAATGATGATACACCGCTGCCCGAGCGGCTAACTCTGCTCTATCACCTCCCCGTAGAGCTACACGCCATGGCGGATCGGCTTCGTCAACGGCTGGCGGAGCTGGGCTGCGAGCTGACGATTATTTTCCATGATGCGAAAAACTGGGATGGCTGCCAGCAGTTTGCACAGGCGGACCTGATGATGGGCGACCGCCTGATTGGCGAAGCGCCGGTCTATGCGCTGGAGCAGTGGCTACGCTGCGACGTGCTGTGGCCTAATTTGCTGACCGGGGCGCAATATGCGCATCTCCAGGCGACGCTGGATGCTGTTCAGGCCTTACCAGACGAACGCAGCCGTAGCGAAGCGTTGCGCAACGTCTTTAACAGCCTGATGAACGATGCCATCATGACGCCGCTGTTCAATTATAATTATCGCATCAGCGCGCCGCCGGGGGTCAACGGACTACGGCTGAACGCGCGCGGCTGGTTTGATTTCGCCAGCGCCTGGCTACCGGCCTCTACGCCGTGACGGGGCTGGTAGTCACGTTCATCAGGCGCTACCATATGCGCCTCACTTCAATTGTCAGGAATTACCATGAAACGCGCCGTAGTTGTCTTCAGCGGAGGACAAGATTCGACGACCTGCCTGGCGCAGGCTCTGCAACAGTATGATGAAGTGCATTGCGTCACTTTTGATTATGGCCAACGTCATCGCGCGGAGATTGATGTTGCTCGCGAACTGGCGCTAAAGCTGGGGGCCGTGGCCCATAAAGTCCTTGATGTCACCCTGCTTAACGAACTGGCGGTCAGCAGCCTGACCCGCGATAACATTCCGGTTCCGGATTATGAACCGGACGCCAGCGGTATCCCGAATACCTTCGTACCCGGGCGCAACATTCTGTTTTTAACCCTGACGGCCATTTACGCGTATCAGGTGAAGGCGGAAGCCATTATCACCGGCGTTTGCGAGACCGACTTTTCGGGCTACCCGGACTGCCGCGACGAGTTCGTGAAAGCGCTGCACCATGCCGTCAGCCTCGGTATGGCGAAAGATATCCGCTTTGAGACGCCGCTAATGTGGCTTAACAAAGCCGAAACGTGGGCCCTGGCAGATTACTGGGGCCAGCTCGACCTGGTGCGCCATGAAACCCTCACCTGCTATAACGGCATTAAAGGCGACGGCTGCGGGCAGTGCGCCGCCTGTAACCTCCGCGCCAACGGGCTGAGCCAGTATCTGGGCAATAAGGTTGGGGTGATGACGGTGATGAAGCAGAAAACCGGGCTCCAGTAACCGGTTACTTCCCGGCGGCGTGGCGGGATCGCGGGCGGCTCACGATGCATAGTCCGGTCAGATACGCAGCCCCGCCTCCGGGACATCCCCCTCCGCTGGCCTGTTAGCGAGGCTCAAGCTGCTCCAGCTTCTCCCGCAGTTCGCCCTCAAGCGGCAGCGCTTTCTGCGTTTTTAGATCGATACAGACAAAAGTGATAAGCGCATCGGCGACCACTTCGCCGTTAGGGTTGAGGGTGACCACCTGGCTTAGCGTCCCGCTTTTTCCGTTCAGCTGTTCGAGCTTGCTGGTGACGGTTAACACATCGCCCAGTACCGCCGGTCGGCGGTAGTTGATATTGATATTGACCACCACAAAGGCGATATTGCGAGCGGTCATCCAGTGGAAGGCCGGGCTGCTTTCCAGGCCATCCCAACGCGCTTCTTCGAGAAACTCCAGATAACGCGCGTTGTTAACGTGCTGATAGACATCCAGATGATAGCCGCGAACTTTGATTTGTGTCTGCATAGCGCAAGTGCCTTATCTTTAATTGTTGTTTTGAGGTCAGAGGTCACACCACTGGTGTGACCTCTTCAGTCTGGCAAATAATGACGACTGTGCAAACTTTCGCTGAAAATTTACAGCTTCAGATGTGACAGATTTCTCTCTACCAGCGAGTTGCCCATTCCGGGCACCTGTTTAAGATCGTCAACGGTTTTAAATGGCCCGTACTCTTCGCGATAGCTCACTATAGCCTGCGCTTTCTTCAGGCCGACGCCATTCAGCGCCTTAGCCAGCTCTTCCGCGCTGGCGTTATTGATACTCACCCTGGTGCCTTCACTATCCGGCGCATTTAACGCATCCGGCGCTTTTGCCTGCGGCGACTGCACGCTTTCCTTTACCGGCGCCGACGCTTTGCCGGCAGAAGGCGCCGCCTGCGCTATCTGACTCCCCGCCGCGCAAACCAGTACGGCGGCAATAAGCGTTTTCATTCCTCGTTTCATGCTGTTATCTCCTTGTTTGTAGACAGCAAGGTCACGATAGCGACGAAGGAAAAAGAGTACAAAAGGCAAAATGCAGAAATGGAAAAGGCCGCGAAAGCGGCCTTTGAGAATGACATCACGTTACTTGCTTTTGCGAAGCAGCACGTAATTATTGTTGCTGATCGATAATGTCGCCGAGCTTAATTTTCGCCGCTTTACGCAGGTTGCTCATCAGCGCTTCGAAAGCAATCTGGGCGTTATTCTGGGTGATCCCCTGAATCATCGCTTTTTTCTGCTCTTCCGGCATCGTACCCGCTTTCACTTCGTCCAGCGCCAGCAGCACCACGTTGCCCTGCAGATCGGAGCCCACGCCGTAGCTTGGCTTACCCGCCTGCGGCAGCGGAAGTGCAAAGACGGACTGGCTCAGCGCTTCCTGACCGGTGCGTGACAGCGTCTGCGGCGCACCAAAGCTCAGGCCTGCGGCTTTCATCGCTTCATCGCCTTTGCCCTCTTTCAGGGCCGTCAGCAGCTTGTCGGCATCCAGCTTCGCCTGCTGTTCCGCTTTCGTGTGCTTCACAATATCGCTCACCTGCGCTTTTACATCCGACAGCGGTTTCACCGCTTCCGGTTTATGCTCGCTGATGCGCAGAACAAACGCGCGATCGCCGTCGACGGTGATGATATCGGAGTTGCTGCCCGGCGTGCCGTTTTCGCCCACCAGGCCGCCGTTGAAGATAGCTTCAGAGACCGGCTTGAAATTCAGCTCTTGCGGCAGGCTGTCGCGGCCAAACCAGCCGGTTTCAACCACTTTAAGACCGGCAACCTGGGCAGCACCCGCCAGCGACTCGTTATCGTTGCTCGCCGCGTCGCTCACTTTCTGCTGCAGGGCATAGTACGCATCCAGGGCTTTTTCCTGCTTCACTTTCGCCGCAATATCGTCGCGAACCTCAGCCAGCGGTTTAACCTGTGCTGCCTGAACATCGTCCAGACGAGCGACCAGGAACCCAACGGAGGATTTAATTACACCAGAAAGCTGGCCTTTTTCTTTCAGACCGGCCTCTTTCAGCTCTGGCACGGTCGCCGCATCTTCCAGCCACCCCATATCACCGCCGCTGCGGGCAGAGATAATATCGGTTGATTTTTCTTTGGCCAGCGTGGCGAAGTCAGCGCCTTTCTTCAACTCATCAAGCACCGCCTGAGCATCGGCTTCGGTTTTGGTCTGGATGATGCTGTAGCGGTTACGCTGCGGCTGAGTGAACTGATCCTGATGCTGGTCGTACCATGACTGAATTTCTTCGTCAGAGACGTTTTCCTGCATGCTGGCAGCGTCCAGCTTGATGTAGCTGACGCGGAACTGCTCAGGCGCCATAAAACGCGCCTGGTTCTGCTGGTAGAACGCGTTGATTTCATCGTCGGTTGCGGTTTGCTTCGCCGCCAGGGCATTCACGTCGAGAGTGGCTTCACGGACGACGCGCTGTTGAGAAACCAGCGCCGCCAGCTGGTCGGATTCGCCCGGCAGCATAAAATCGGTACCGGCTACGGCGTTGATCAGCTGCTGAGTCGTCAGCTGATTACGAAGCGCCTGCGCGTACTGATCCGTCGTCATCCCCATCTGATTAACAATACGGCTGAAGCGCTCGTTATCAAATTTGCCATCCGCCTGGAAAGCCTGGGTCTGGAAGATAGCCTGCTTCACCTGGTCGTCGCTGATGTTGAGACCCAGCTCACGGGCATACTGATCGAGCAGCGCCTCGTCAATCAGACGGTTCAGCACCTGCTGACGCATGGTCTTCATGTAATTTTCATTGGCCGCCAGTTCTGAGAACTGGTCGCCAAGCTGCTGCTGCATGCGATTACGCTCGCTGGCAACGGCATTTTCAAACTGTGCGCGACCAATCTCCTGGTCATTAACTTTTGCGGCATAGTTGTTACCACCGCCAATCAGGTAACCACTCACCCCGGTCAAAATGAACGAGACGATAATGATACCGAAAATAATCTTGAGCACGACGCTGTTGGCGGCCGTGCGTAGGTTGTCCATCATGGTGTAACAACGCTCCGCTGTAGATGACTTTAGCTCGCGCAGCATAGCATGTGATGGCCGCCGCGCGTGAGGACGTATTTTGACAAGAAAACGGGGTGATTGTCAGCCCACAAGTGCGTATAAAGTCACATTAAGTCTCATTCTGGCAAATAAAAAAGGCACATCTTACGATGCGCCCTTGTACTTCGTCACAGACCCCAGTGGGGAAGTCGATCAGTTTACCGCGTCTTTCAGCGCTTTACCTGCACGGAAACCCGGTACTTTAGCAGCAGCAATGGTGATTTCTTTGCCTGTTTGCGGATTGCGACCGGTACGGGCAGCGCGCTCTTTAACAGCAAAAGTACCAAACCCTACCAGCGCAACGTCATCCCCAGCCTGCAGAGATTCAGTAACAGAAGCGATTAAAGCATCTAACGCACGTCCAGCTGCGGCTTTAGAAATGTCCGCACCGGCAGCAATTTTGTCAATCAGTTGAGATTTATTCACTGTTCTCTTCCTCTCTTTATAATTTATATCGCACCAGAATCCTTCGTGGTGCGACCGCGCAGCAGTTATATCAGGACTGTCATGCCCTTACAACAGAGTTGTAATTGACCCCCCTGCCAGCGATCTAAGTTAGCTACACAAAAAAAGGCTGGCAAGTACGAATTTACTTACCAGCCCTATTTTTCTTAGCGCAATTTGCGCGAAATCACTATTTTGCCGTGACGACTTCCATACCAAACGGCTCGTTCTGCAGTGCAAGTGCCAGAACTTCATCGATTCGTTTCACCGGATGGATATCTAAATCGGCGATAACGTTATCTGGAATTTCTTCAAGGTCACGTTTGTTTTCATCAGGAATCAGAACAGTCTTAATGCCGCCGCGGTGCGCAGCCAGCAGTTTTTCCTTCAGACCACCGATTGGCAACACCTGGCCACGGAGGGTAATTTCCCCGGTCATGGCCACATCGGCGCGCACCGGATTGCCCGTCAGACAGGAAACCAGCGCGGTACACATCGCGATACCTGCGCTTGGGCCATCTTTCGGCGTAGCGCCTTCCGGCACGTGCACGTGAATATCGCGTTTTTCGTAAAAGTCTGAGTTGATACCCAGCTTATCCGCACGCGAACGCACCACGGTCAGCGCAGCCTGGATAGACTCCTGCATCACCTCACCCAGTGAACCGGTATAGGTCAGCTTACCTTTACCCGGAACGCAGGCGGTTTCAATGGTCAGCAGATCGCCGCCCACTTCCGTCCACGCCAGACCCGTCACCTGACCCACGCGGTTTTCGCTATCCGCCCGGCCATAGTCATAGCGCTGCACGCCAAGGAAGTCATGCAGGTTGTCGCCGTTAATCTCAATGTGCTTCAGCGATTTATCCAGCAGCAGCTGTTTTACCGCCTTACGGCACAGTTTCGAGATTTCGCGCTCCAGACCACGCACGCCCGCTTCACGCGTGTAGTAGCGGATAATGCCGATAATCGCGCTGTCATCCACCGTCAGCTCGCCTTTTTTGAGCGCGTTACGCTCAATCTGTTTTGACAGCAGGTGGCGTTTGGCGATGTTCAGCTTCTCATCTTCGGTGTAGCCGGAGAGACGGATCACTTCCATACGATCCAGCAGCGGCGCCGGAATGTTCATGGAGTTGGAGGTCGCGACAAACATCACGTCGCTGAGATCGTAATCCACTTCCAGATAGTGATCGTTAAAGGCCACGTTCTGTTCCGGATCCAACACCTCCAGCAGCGCCGAGGCCGGATCGCCGCGCATGTCCGAAGACATCTTGTCGATCTCATCCAGTAAGAACAGCGGGTTTTTAACGCCCACTTTGGCCATTTTCTGGATCAGTTTGCCCGGCATTGAGCCAATATAGGTACGACGGTGACCGCGGATTTCCGCTTCATCGCGCACGCCGCCAAGCGCCATACGCACGTACTTACGTCCGGTGGCTTTGGCGATGGATTGGCCGAGAGAGGTTTTACCGACCCCCGGAGGCCCAACCAGGCACAGGATCGGCCCTTTGAGCTTGTTAACACGGCTCTGCACCGCGAGGTACTCAAGAATACGATCCTTCACGCGCTCGAGGCCGTAATGATCGGTGTCGAGGATCTCCTGAGCCTGACGCAGGTCTTTTTTGACCTTGCTGCGGGCGTTCCACGGTACCTGCACCATCCAGTCGATGTAGCCGCGAACGACGGTCGCTTCCGCCGACATCGGGGACATCATTTTCAGCTTCTGCAGTTCCGCTTCGGTTTTCTCTTTTGCCTCTTTCGGCATTTTCGCCGCGTCGATCTTACGCTTCAGCGCTTCGTTCTCGTCCGGGGCGTCGTCCATCTCGCCGAGCTCTTTTTGAATGGCTTTCATTTGCTCATTCAGATAGTACTCGCGCTGAGATTTCTCCATCTGTTTTTTCACGCGGTTGCGAATGCGCTTCTCAACCTGCAGCAGATCGATTTCCGACTCCATCATCGCCATCAGATATTCCAGACGTTCGTTAACGTCGGACATCTCCAGCACGGACTGTTTGTCCGCCAGCTTCAGCGGCATATGCGCAGCGATGGTATCCGCCAGGCGCGCCGGATCGTCAATGCTATTCAGCGACGTCAGCACTTCCGGTGGGATTTTCTTGTTCAGCTTGATGTAGCCTTCAAACTGGCTGATGGCGGTACGAACCAGCACTTCCTGCTCGCGTTCGTCAATCGCCGGCGATTCAAGATATTCAGCCTTCGCCGAAAAATGTTCACCGTTATCAGACAGCGCAGAGATGCGCGCGCGCTGCAAACCTTCGACCAGCACTTTGACAGTACCGTCCGGTAGCTTCAGCATTTGCAAAATAGACGCCACGGTCCCGACGGTGAAAAGATCGTTTACACCCGGCTCATCCGTCGAGGCTTCTTTCTGCGCAACCAGCATGATTTTTTTATCATGATCCATGGCTGCTTCGAGGCAACGGATAGATTTTTCCCGCCCTACAAACAGGGGTATGACCATGTGCGGATAAACCACCACATCGCGCAACGGCAATACGGGGATTTCAATGCGTTCAGAACGCTCAGGATTCATAGAGCTCTCTCTTAGTTTAAAGTCCGCCAGGTAGCCGACGACGCAATTCGACGACGCGTCGCCGTTAATATGTAAACCAGTATATGGGGATGTATTCCATACATTCAACGGCGGGAATGCAGGAAAAATAAAAGGGGAGATAAAATCCCCCCTTTTTGTTAACTGCTTGAGCAAAATGGTTAATTATTCACCAGATGCCTGCTGCGCTTCCGGTTTGCCGTAAATCAGCAGCGGCTTGCTTTGACCATCGATAACCGAAGCGTCGATGACCACTTTTTCCACGTCTTCCATTGACGGAAGATCGTACATGGTATCGAGCAGCGCGGCTTCAACGATAGAACGCAGACCACGAGCCCCGGTTTTACGCGCCATCGCTTTCTTAGCGATAGCGTCCAGCGCTTCGTCGCGGAATTCCAGCTCAGCGCCTTCCAGGCTGAACAGCGCCTGATACTGCTTGGTCAGAGCGTTTTTCGGCTCTTTGAGGATCTGAATCAGCGCTTCTTCGCTCAGCTCGCTCAGGGTCGCCACAACCGGCAGACGACCGATGAACTCAGGAATCAGGCCAAACTTGATCAGATCTTCCGGTTCAACCTGAGACAGCAGCTCGCCTTCGCTGGCTTTGTCAGACTTCGCCTTGACCGTCGCGCCGAAACCAATACCTGAACCGGTTTCAACACGGTGGGAAATGACCTTATCCAGACCAGCAAAGGCGCCGCCGCAGATGAACAGGATCTTAGAGGTATCAACCTGCAGGAACTCCTGCTGCGGATGCTTACGCCCGCCCTGCGGCGGAACCGCGGCGACGGTACCTTCAATAAGCTTCAGCAGCGCCTGCTGCACGCCTTCGCCGGAAACATCGCGAGTGATCGACGGGTTATCCGATTTACGGGAAATTTTGTCGATTTCATCAATGTAGACGATACCGCGCTGGGCTTTCTGTACGTCGTAGTCGCACTTCTGCAGCAGCTTCTGGATGATGTTCTCAACGTCTTCACCCACGTAGCCGGCTTCGGTCAGGGTGGTGGCATCCGCCATGGTGAAAGGCACATCCAGCAGGCGCGCGAGCGTTTCCGCCAGCAGCGTTTTACCGGAACCTGTCGGCCCGATCAGCAGAATGTTACTTTTGCCCAGTTCAACGCCATTGCTGGTGTCGCCATTGCGCAGACGTTTGTAGTGATTGTATACCGCCACCGCCAGCACTTTTTTCGCCGGCTCCTGGCCGATAACGTAATCGTCCAGATGGTGGCGAATTTCGTGCGGCGTCGGCAGCGCGCTGCGCTCGCGATGCGGCGCGACTTCTTTAATTTCTTCGCGAATGATGTCGTTACATAAATCAACGCATTCGTCGCAGATATACACGGATGGCCCGGCGATTAGCTTACGCACTTCATGCTGGCTTTTGCCGCAAAAAGAGCAGTACAACAGTTTGCCCGAACCATCTTTGCGTTTATCTGTCATGAGTCCAAACCTCTTATTAAGTTCTTTGTGCCGCACACGACGACGCAAATGCCATTCTCAGGCGCAAATCGCAGTGAAGCGTTGTGCCGCCCTCTTTCAAACAAGTATAGCGGCACCCTTGCGCCTGGGGCATCAATTACGATGAGTCAAAATAGAGTCAACGAGGCCGTATTCCACTGCTTCTGAGGCAGACAGGAAGCGATCGCGCTCGGTATCGCGCTCGATCTGCTCAAGGGATTGACCCGTATGATGTGCCATCAGTTCATTCATGCGACCTTTCACTTTCAGGATTTCGCGGGCGTGGATTTCGATATCCGTCGCCTGGCCCTGGTAGCCGCCCAGCGGCTGGTGAATCATCACGCGGGAGTTCGGCAGGCAGAAACGCTTGCCTTTCGCCCCGGCGGTCAGCAGGAACGCGCCCATTGAGGCCGCCTGGCCCATACAAATGGTGCTCACGTCAGGCTTGATGAACTGCATGGTGTCATAGATAGACATCCCGGCGGTAATCACCCCGCCCGGAGAGTTAATGTACAGATAGATATCTTTTTCCGGGTTTTCCGCTTCCAGAAACAGCATCTGCGCCACAATCAGGTTAGCCATGTGGTCTTCTACCTGGCCGGTCAGAAAAATGACGCGCTCCTTGAGCAGACGGGAGTAAATATCAAATGAACGTTCGCCGCGTGAGGTCTGTTCAATGACCATCGGCACCAGGGCCATATGGGGTGCAAAGTTGTCTCGTTCGCCACTGTATGACATTTCCGTCTCCTGGATTAATTTGAAAAAAACCGCTGCACTGATTGTAACCTTACGGACGGATTATCAGCCAGAATTTCTGCCGTCGGGCAGAAGTGCATAGATGCACGCTTCATTACGGCGCATGATTATGCCAATGCAGTTACGTCTCCCGGTTATGGGGATGACGTAGCCATAATTCAAGCATAACAATATTTTGTCGTAACGCTATCACTGAAATCGCCTTTTCGCACTCATCCTAAGGCTATCATTGCAATAAAAAAACCCGCAGCCTTTCGGCAACGGGTTTTTGCTCAAACCTTAAACCTTGGGGCGAAATTACGCCTGCTGGTTCATCAGTTCGCTGAAGGAAGTGGCTTTTTCAGACACTTTAGCTTTCGCCAGCACGGCTTCAACGGCCTGCTCTTCCAGCGCGACGTTGCGCATGTTGTCCATCAGCTCTTTGTTTTTGCTGTAGAACTCAACCACTTCTTTCGGATCTTCGTAAGCGGAAGCCATCTCTTCGATCAGGCCTTTAACGCGATCTTCGTCAGCTTTCAGCTCGTTGGTACGAATCACTTCGCCCAGCAGCAGGCCAACAACAACGCGGCGTTTAGCCTGCTCTTCGAACAGCTCACGCGGCAGCTCCAGAGCCTGTTTCTCGTTACCGCCGAAACGCTGAGCAGCCTGACGACGCAGAACGTCGATTTCGCTGTCGATCAGCGCAGCCGGAACGTCGATATCGTTAGCTTTAACCAGACCTTCGATAGCCTGAGATTTAACGCGGTTACGCACGGCGCCTTTCAGCTCGCGCTCCATGTTTTTACGCACTTCAGCGCGCAGACCGGCTACGGAACCATCTTCAACGCCGAAACGTTTGATGAACTCTTCGGTCAGCTCTGGCAGTTCACGTTCTTCAACTTTCTTCAGGTTGATAACGAATTTAGCCGCTTTACCTTTCAGGTTTTCAGCGTGGTACTCTTCCGGGAAGGTCACGTCGATGGTGAACTCTTCGCCGGCCTTGTGACCTTTGATACCGTCTTCAAAGCCCGGGATCATACGGCCCTGGCCCATCGCCAGTACGAAGTCAGAGGCTTTGCCGCCTTCGAACTCTTCGCCGTCAACGGAACCGGTGAAATCAACGGTCACGCGATCTTCTGCATCAACAGCGCCGTCTTTGTCTTTCCAGTTCGCCTGCTGCTTGCGCAGAGTATCCAGCATGGTGTCAACGTCAGCATCGGTCACTTCAACAACCGGTTTTTCAACTTCGATCGCTTCCAGACCCTGCAGTTCAACTTCCGGATAAACTTCGAACTCTACCGCGTAGGTGAAGTCTTCACCCAGCTTGTATTCGCCCGGAACGTAGTTCGGCGCGCCGGCCGGATTAATTTTTTCTTTGATGATCGCGTCAACGAAGTTACGGCTCATCAGGTCACCCAGCACGTCCTGGCGAACAGATGCGCCATAACGCTGAGCAACAACATTCATCGGCACTTTGCCTTTACGGAAGCCGTCAATGCGAACTTTTTTCGCTACGTTGACCAGCTCGCTTTTGACAGCATTCTCGATGCTGTCAGCGGCGATAGTAATCGTTACACGGCGCCCAAGGCCCTGAGTGGTTTCAACTGAAACTTGCATCTTGTTACCTCAAAAAAATCACAGTGCTCGGTCAACTCTGGAAGCGCGAACAGGTTGCTTCGCAGAACCGGGATGCCCTCTTCAAATCAGAAACACATTCCCTGTCGTCAGAATCATCCCGAAGACATTCATAATAAAAGACGCGGCATTATAGCGGCATCACTTTTGTGAGTCGAGAACGGTTGTCGCCCACTGCTGCGGCTTTTTTCACATTTCCCGAGCAAATTTGCCTGTAAATATGCGTGAATTGCACATTTTCCAGGCAAAACAAAACGGCCCGCAGGCCGTTTTCTCATAAATCTTCACGCAACATACTGGAAAAGCTCCAGCGGTTGCAAATGCGATTTCTACGCGATACTTCCAGCCCCGCGACAAGGAGGAGAAGCAAAGACGGTATCCTGTAGCCCTTCCCACTCTTTGATTGTATAGGTATGCAACGCCAGAGCGTGCACGGTGCTTGATAGTTCCTCAGTCAACGTTCCGTAAATCATACGGTGACGATTAAGAAAACGCTCGCCAAGGAAGCGATCGCTCACCAACACCACTTTAAAATGACTTTCAGAGCCCGCAGGAACGTTGTGGCGATAGCTTTCATCCACGACTTCAAGATACACCGGGTCGAACGCTGCCCTAAGTTTTGCTTCGATCTGTTCACGTATCATCATGAATTTTCTCCTCCGACAACGCTGTATTGCCGCCATTCCCTTTAAATGTTAGCCGCTTTTACCGCTTCCATTGGGCGAAAACAACAAAAAATTAGCATTCCTCTGATATTTTCATGCAAAAGTATCGGCTTTAGTGGTTCGGTGTCCTGAAAGCCCTGCCTGCGTTGCGATAAAAGATGTAGCCAGGACAGAAAACGCACAAGGCGATGAATTTACATGCGTTGCCACTTCCCCTTGCCGTTGGCGATGTTATGATGGCGGGAATTTTCCTCATTACCACTCCACCATGCGTTGAGACCCTGAACATGTTTAAGAAAATTCTTTTTCCTTTGGTCGCGCTGTTTATGCTGGCCGGATGCGCCACTCCGCCGACCACCATTGATGTTTCACCGAAAATCACCCTGCCGCAGCAGGATCCCAGCCTGATGGGCGTGACCGTCAGCATTAACGGCGCCGATCAGCGTCCGGATCAGGCGCTGGCGAAAGTCACCCGCGATAACCAACAGGTTACGCTCACCGCCTCCCGCGACCTGCGCTTCCTGTTGCAGGAAGTGCTCGAGAAACAGATGACCTCGCGTGGCTATATGATTGGCCCGAACGGCGCCGTGGATCTGCAAATCATCGTGAATAAACTGTACGCCGACGTTTCTCAGGGCAACGTGCGTTACAACATTGCGACCAAAGCCGATATTGCGATCGTTGCTACTGCCGCCAACGGCAATAAGATGACGAAAAACTATCGTGCCAGCTACTCTGTTGAAGGCGCCTTCCAGGCCTCGAACAAAAATATCGCCGATGCGGTTAATAGCGTCATGACCGATACCATTAGCGATATGGCGCAGGACACCAGCATTCACGATTTCATCAAGCAAAACGCTCGTTAATTTAAGTCGCAGACCCGGCCTCGCGCCGGGTCTGCACGACATGCCATGTCTAATCATTACTTACGCATTTTCACGCAGCCAAAATCAGCTATCCTGCTGATCCTCGGTTTTGCCTCGGGATTACCGCTCGCCCTCACCTCCGGCACGCTGCAGGCGTGGATGACCGTTGAAAACATCGATCTGAAAACTATCGGTTTTTTCTCGCTCGTCGGCCAGGCCTACGTCTTTAAGTTCCTCTGGTCGCCGGTGATGGACCGCTATACGCCGCCGTTTCTCGGCCGTCGTCGCGGCTGGCTGCTGGCGACCCAGTTTCTGCTCCTTATCGCCATTGCGGCGATGGGTTTCCTTGAACCGTCCACGCAGCTACGCTGGATGGCGGCGCTGGCGGTCGTCATCGCTTTTTGTTCCGCCTCTCAGGATATCGTGTTTGACGCGTGGAAAACTGACGTGCTGGCCGCGGAAGAGCGAGGCACCGGGGCGGCAATCAGCGTGCTGGGCTATCGTCTGGGGATGTTGGTCTCCGGCGGGCTGGCGCTCTGGCTGGCCGATCGCTGGCTGGGTTGGCAGGGGATGTACTGGCTGATGGCCGCGCTGCTGATCCCCTGCATTATCGCCACGCTGTTGGCGCCGGAACCCAGCGACGTTATTCCGGTGCCGAAAACACTGGAGCAGGCCGTTGCCGCACCGCTGCGGGATTTTTTTGGTCGTAATAACGCCTGGCTCATTCTGCTGCTGATCGTCCTTTATAAGCTTGGCGACGCGTTTGCCATGAGCCTGACCACCACGTTCCTGATTCGCGGCGTCGGTTTCGATGCGGGTGAAGTGGGAATGGTGAATAAAACGCTCGGCCTGTTCGCCACGATCGTCGGCGCGCTTTACGGCGGCGTGCTCATGCAGCGCCTGACGTTGTTCCGCGCGCTGCTGATTTTCGGCCTGCTGCAGGGGGTATCCAACGCCGGATACTGGCTGCTCTCAATTACCGAAAAACACCTTTTCTCCATGGCGACGGCAGTGTTTTTCGAAAACCTTTGCGGCGGGATGGGCACCGCGGCGTTCGTCGCGCTGCTGATGACGCTGTGCAATAAATCGTTTTCAGCCACCCAATTTGCCCTGCTCTCAGCGCTCTCTGCCGTTGGGCGCGTATACGTTGGGCCTATCGCCGGCTGGTTTGTCGAAGCCCACGGCTGGCCTACCTTCTATCTCTTTTCCGTCGTCGCCGCGGTACCGGGGATTTTGCTGCTGTTAATTTGCCGGCGTACGCTGGAACACACCCAGCGCTCAGAAAGCTTTATGCCGCGCACGCGCTTTCCGCAAACTTACGGGCTGGCATTAATTATTCTGGCGGTTGGCTGCCTGATGCTCGCGATATGGCTGCTGCTGCTGGCGCTTAACGCGCTGGATTACACCAACTTCTCCTTCCTTGCCGGCCTGCTTGAGATCGCCGTACTCACCGCCGTCGCGGGTATTTTACTCGGCGCCTTCCTTGACTATCTGGCATTACGTAAAACCGAGCTGATTTAAATCAGCGCAAAAACGTAAGTGGACGTTGTAATTACTAAACGTAATTATAACGTCTTATTAACGATTTTATATTCATCGTAGCCGATTTGTTGTTTTGTGCGTTTTAGATTTCTGGAAATTATTGACAATTTTTATGCGAATCTTTAAATAATTTAACCGATTCAGCTCTGCAGGTTTTATTTTCCGCTTTTATGATGTCTTTTATTTGATAATTAATTGTTAATTATTTGTGTTGTTTTGCGGGTAGTTATGCTCATTCTCTTATAAAGCCTTTCGTTCTTATCCCTTTCGTTATCAATCCCGCCTAAATCAAGGTTTGCAAGCGATAATGTCACACTCCGTAACATATGTGACAGGGCAAGCAGAAGCCGCTAACATAGAGCAGACACAGCTCCAACTATGTTTACAGTAATGCAACCTTCCCGTAAAATGCCCGTACACTTTAAGCGCCACCAGATTCCGTGGAATTGAGGTCGTTCAATGAGACTTAGGAAATACAATAAAAGTTTGGGGTGGATGTCATTAATCGCAGGCACTGTATTACTCAGTGGTTGTGATTCTGCACTCCTCGACCCAAAAGGACAGATTGGACTGGAGCAACGCTCTCTGATTCTGACGGCCTTCGGCCTGATGATGATCGTCGTTATTCCAGCCGTCTTGATGGCAGTAGGATTTGCCTGGAAGTATCGTGCGAGCAATAAAGATGCGAAGTATAGCCCGAACTGGTCACACTCCAACAAAGTGGAAGCTGTGGTCTGGACGGTTCCTATCCTGATCATCCTGTTCCTGGCCGTTCTGACCTGGAAAACCACTCACGCATTAGAGCCGAGCAAACCGCTTGCTCACGATGAAAAACCTATCACTATCGAAGTCGTTTCGATGGACTGGAAATGGTTCTTCATCTATCCGGAACAAGGCATTGCTACCGTCAACGAAATCGCCTTCCCGGCGAACGTACCGGTACACTTCAAAGTGACCTCCAACTCCGTGATGAACTCGTTCTTTATCCCACGTTTAGGTAGCCAGATTTACGCAATGGCCGGGATGCAGACTCAGCTGCACCTCATTGCGAACGAAGCTGGTACTTACGACGGTATCTCCGCCAGCTATAGCGGCCCGGGCTTCTCAGGAATGAAGTTCAAAGCTATCGCCACGCCGGATCGTGCAACCTTCGATCAGTGGGTAGCGAAAGCCAAACAGTCTGCGAACGCCATGGACTCCATGGAAACGTTCGACAAACTGGCTGCGCCTAGCGAATACAACAAAGTGGAATACTTCTCTAACGTGAAACCAGATTTGTTTAAAGATGTTGTTAACAAATTTATGTCTCACGGTAAGAGCATGGATATGACCCAACCTGAGGGCGAGCACGCAGCGCACGAAGGAATGGAAGGCATGGACATGAGCCACGCGGAAACCGCTCACTAAGGGGCCGAGGAAGAAAACGATGTTCGGAAAACTTACACTGGATGCAGTGCCCTACCATGAACCCATTATTGTGGTTACGGTGGCTGCAATTATCATTGGGGGACTGGCGCTTCTGGCGGCCATCACTTACTTCGGTAAGTGGTCCTACCTTTGGAATGAGTGGCTGACTTCGGTTGACCACAAACGTCTCGGTATCATGTACGTTATCGTGGCAATCGTTATGTTGCTGCGTGGCTTCGCTGACGCCGTTATGATGCGTAGCCAGCAGGTGCTGGCCTCGGCCGGGGAAGCAGGCTTCCTGCCGCCTCATCACTACGATCAGATCTTTACCGCCCACGGCGTTATTATGATCTTCTTCGTAGCGATGCCGTTTGTTATCGGTCTGATGAACCTGGTGGTTCCGCTGCAGATCGGCGCGCGCGACGTTGCCTTCCCATTCCTTAACAACCTGAGCTTCTGGTTCACCGTTGTGGGCGTGATTCTGGTTAACCTCTCTCTGGGCGTCGGTGAATTCGCGCAGACCGGTTGGCTGGCCTATCCGCCGCTCTCGGGAATTGAGTACAGCCCGGGCGTCGGGGTCGATTACTGGATCTGGGCTCTCCAGCTATCCGGTATTGGTACAACGCTCACCGGTATTAACTTCTTCGTAACGATTATCAAGATGCGTGCCCCTGGCATGACCATGTTCAAGATGCCGGTGTTTAGCTGGGCATCTTTGTGCGCCAACATCCTGATTATCGCCTCCTTCCCAATTCTGACCGTTACCGTCGCGCTGCTGACCCTGGACCGCTACCTGGGCACCCATTTCTTTACCAACGATATGGGTGGCAACATGATGATGTACATCAACCTGATTTGGGCCTGGGGTCACCCGGAAGTGTACATTCTGGTTCTGCCGGTATTCGGTGTCTTCTCCGAAATCGCCGCAACCTTCTCGCGTAAGCGTCTGTTTGGCTACACCTCGCTGGTATGGGCAACAGTGTGTATTACCGTTCTGTCGTTCATCGTTTGGCTGCACCACTTCTTTACTATGGGTGCGGGCGCGAATGTAAACGCCTTCTTCGGTATTACGACCATGATTATCGCTATCCCGACCGGGGTTAAGATCTTCAACTGGCTGTTTACCATGTACCAGGGCCGTATCGTCTTCAACTCAGCAATGCTGTGGACGATTGGCTTTATCGTGACCTTCTCCGTAGGGGGTATGACCGGCGTACTGCTGGCGGTACCGGGCGCAGACTTCGTGCTGCACAACAGCCTGTTCCTGATCGCGCACTTCCATAACGTCATCATCGGCGGCGTGGTGTTCGGTTGCTTCGCAGGTCTGACCTACTGGTGGCCGAAAGCCTTTGGCTTCACCCTGAACGAAACCTGGGGCAAACGCGCTTTCTGGTTCTGGATCATCGGCTTCTTCGTGGCGTTTATGCCGCTGTACGTACTGGGCTTCATGGGTATGACCCGTCGCCTGAGCCAGCAGATTGACCCGCAGTTCCACCCGATGCTGGTTGTTGCAGCCTGCGGTGCGGCGCTGATCGCTTGCGGTATTCTCTGCCAGCTGATTCAGTTCTACGTGTCTATCCGCGATCGCGAGCAGAACCGTGACCTGACCGGCGACCCGTGGGGCGGCCGTACGCTGGAGTGGGCAACCTCTTCTCCTCCGCCGTTCTACAACTTTGCTATCGTTCCTGTCGTTCACGAACGTGACGCGTTCTGGGAAATGAAAGAAAAAGGCGACGCGTATAAGAAACCGGCTGGCTATGAAGAGATTCATATGCCGAAAAACAGCGGCGCGGGCATCGTGATTGCTGCTTTCGCAACGGTGTTTGGTTTCGCAATGATCTGGCATATCTGGTGGATGGCGATTGCAAGCTTCGTCGGTATCCTGGTGACCTGGATTATTAAGAGCTTTGACGAGGACGTGGATTACTACGTGCCGGTTGCAGTAGTCGAAAAACTGGAAAATCAGCATTTCGATGAGATTAACAAAGCAGGGCTGAAAAATGGCAACTGATACTCTTGCGCATAACGCCCACGCGCACGAACACGGGCACCATGATACAGGACCGATGAAGGTATTCGGTTTCTGGATCTACCTGATGAGCGACTGCATTATCTTCGCCACTCTGTTCGCTACCTATGCCGTTCTGGTGAACGGCACGGCGGGCGGTCCGACCGGTAAAGATATTTTTGAACTGCCGTTCGTTCTGGTTGAAACCGCGCTGCTGCTGTTCAGCTCCATCACCTACGGCATGGCGGCTATCGCCATGTACAAAAACAACAAGAGCCAGGTGGTTTCCTGGCTGGCGCTGACCTTCCTCTTCGGGGCAGGTTTCATCGCGATGGAACTCTATGAATTCCATCACCTGATTGTTGAAGGTATGGGTCCGGATCGCAGCGGCTTCCTGTCAGCGTTCTTCGCGCTGGTCGGCACCCACGGTCTGCACGTGACTTCAGGTCTGATCTGGATGGCGGTGCTGATGGTTCAGGTTTCTCGTCGCGGCCTGACCAGCACTAACCGCACCCGTATCATGTGCCTGAGCCTGTTCTGGCACTTCCTGGACGTCGTGTGGATCTGCGTGTTCTCTGTTGTTTATCTGATGGGGGCGATGTAATGAGTCATTCTACCGATCATAGCGGCGCTTCTCACGGCAGCGTGAAGAGCTACATGACAGGTTTCATCCTGTCGATCATTCTGACGGTTATCCCGTTTGCAATGGTGATGAGTGGATCTGCATCGCATGCGGCTATTCTGGGCACCATCCTGGTCACTGCAGTTGTGCAGATTGTGGTACATCTCGTGTACTTCCTGCACATGAACAGTAAATCGGACGAAGGTTGGAACCTGACCGCATTTATCTTCACCGTAATCATCATTGCTATCGTAGTTGTCGGCTCCATCTGGATTATGTGGAACCTGAACTACAACATGATGATGCACTAAGAGCGGCGAGTATGTTTAAGCAATACCTGCAAGTAACGAAACCAGGCATTATTTTTGGCAACCTGATCTCCGTGATTGGCGGTTTCCTGCTGGCCTCCAAGGGCCACATCGACTATCCGCTTTTCATCTGGACGCTCCTCGGAGTATCCCTGGTGGTCGCCTCGGGTTGTGTTTTCAACAACTATATCGACCGTGATATCGATCGTAAGATGGAACGGACGAAAAACCGGGTGCTGGTCAAAGGGCTGATCTCGCCAGAAGCTTCGCTGGTATACGCCACCCTGCTGGGTATTGCTGGCTTCATGCTCCTGTGGTTTGGCGCGAATCCCCTGGCCTGCTGGCTGGGGGTGATGGGGTTCGTGGTTTATGTCGGCGTTTACAGCCTGTACATGAAGCGCCACTCCGTCTACGGCACGCTGATTGGTTCTCTCTCCGGCGCTGCGCCGCCGGTGATTGGCTACTGCGCGGTTACCGGTGATTTTGACAGCGGTGCCGCGATTCTGCTGGCGATTTTCAGCCTGTGGCAGATGCCTCACTCTTACGCTATCGCGATTTTCCGTTTCAAGGATTATCAGGCAGCGAACATTCCGGTACTGCCGGTAGTGAAAGGCATTTCGGTGGCGAAAAACCATATCACCGTCTACATCATCGCTTTCGCCGTTGCCACGCTGATGCTCTCCCTTGGCGGCTACGCTGGATATAAATATCTGGTTGTCGCTGCGGCGGTGAGCGTCTGGTGGCTCGGAATGGCGCTGCGCGGTTATAAAGTGGCGGATGATAAAGTCTGGGCGCGTAAGCTGTTCGTCTTTTCCATCGTAGCCATTACCGCGCTGTCGGTGATGATGTCCGTCGACTTTATGGTACCGGATTCACACAATCTGCTGACCATGGTCAGATAGTGTCTCTCAATGGCGTATCGCCCGATACGCCATTACTTCTTTCCCCTCGTTAATCTCGCATCGCCGATAGTGGTCAATCATTCAGTTCTCCCCTTTCTATTATTCTGAGATTGTGCCCCCTGCTCTCTCAACGCTTTCTCTGTCCGTAGCTAAATTCCGCCTCAGCGTTCTCGTTCAAAAACGCTCCTCCTGACACGCCTTTCTCCACTTACTGCCGGAACGGGTTTAGCCATACTTATGCAATAATAGTCACGCAGTACTGCCAATTCATTTTGACAAATAGCCGCATCAGATTCATCAGCAGCAATTCATTATCCTGCAGCCATCGTTTATTTAGATGAATTAAAATTGGTTTTAACGCTGGCGCTGTCAATAAAATGAGCGCTATATATCGGCTAATGATTCCGTTGTTTAACGAATCATCGTTAAACACGGTTTGCCCACTGCGGTCGGCAATGGTATCTTTGAGATATGAATCCCGCCGCCGTGCTACCCCGTACGGCGCCGAGTGGTTTATCTGAATATATACGGAAAATTAATTTATTGTACGCAACATAGTAGAAGAGACATGCTCCGAACTTTTTGTTTCTTCGAACGCTGACGTCATTCCGGGTTAACAAGGCATAGATAAACCCTCGTTCACCCAGTAAGCTTAGCTTCCGTCATTCCTGGCGGGCGAATGTGAAATCGAAAATTAACATATTAACGTGGGGTATGGTGCCAGGTTGATGTTCTCTTGCTCTCCCCTCCCCCGCACGAACAGTCGGTCTTTTGCCTTGAGCATTGTCCTGCCCGGTTCATAGAGCATCTCTATTGAGCAATATTAAAGTTTTCAATGAAAAAAACAGTCCATCTTATTCGCCCTCCCTGCAATCAATCTCAGCGCATTTTTCTTTATACGGATGTCATGCAACTTCACATTAAAGCCAAAAGTACCGAATAAAAAATTCACATTCATGGCTTACGCCGTTATCTCTAAAGAAAGCTTCATTTATTAAATTTGTATTAAAATGAATATTTCACATACTAACACTCTGGATTAACATAATTTAAGAGTGTTAGTATTTCTTCCGTGGGTAAGAGACCCACTAATAACAATTAATCAAATTTAATAAGGAATACCAATGAAAGAATTAACTATTGGCGAAATGGAATCTATTTCTGGTGGTTTTAATCTGTTCGGTTTTGCTAACAGCATTACCAGCCTTATTATTAATAGTGGAAACCATCTGAGTGATTTTATTACCTCCGCGGGTGCCACCATTGCCAATGCCATCGTTAACGGTACCGTTGAGTTCGGTAAATTCCTTACCGGCGCATCTGACTGGGACAGCTACGTTGCCGCTAGCAACGAGAACTGGCGTAATGCTGTGAGCGACCTGTCAGGCGAGTGGAACACTTTCACTAACAGCATCACCGCCTAATATCAGTTCGTCATTCTCGAGGCAGGATTCTTCCTGCCTTTTTTTGCCTGGCGTATGCTCTCTCGGCACGAAGATGAGAGAATCGTCTGCCCCTTTGATTTTAACCCACCAGCATCGCCTGAGCGCTATAGAGCAAATCCAGATGATCGCGGCATAGTGCCTCAATCGACGTTCTTGACTGATGGCTGGTTAAACTCAGTGCTCCCCAGTAGAGTCCTTCCCGATCTGACAGCGGCACGGCCAGGACCAGCATGCCAATTTCAAACTCCTGCTCAATCGCGGCGTATCCCTGGCGACGAACCTGAGCGATCTTTTCCATTAACGCCGCCACGTCCGTCACCGTATAGGGCGTACGCTGCTCGCGGCGGATCCGCTGCAAAACGGTTTCACACTCGGCTTCCGCTAACGAAGCCAGCCATAGTCGCCCTCCGGCGGTACAGTAAATCGGCACTCTCTCCCCCAGACGCACTGAAGTTGAGTTAAACGGCGTGTGTTTACTGCGGGCGATATACACCAGCTCGTCATCATCGATCACGCCGACCGAAGCGTGCTCTTCCGTCCGACTGGCGATGTACTCCACGATCGGTCGTACCATGCGTGGGAACTGCGCCGAATCGACATACGCCTGCCCCAGTCTTAACGCTTTAGGCGTTAGCCAGTAGTGGCGTCCGTCGGTTTGCAGATAGCGCTCGTGCAGCAGGGTAAGGAAAAAGCGCCGCGCGGCGCTTTGCGTCAGGCCGCTCATTTTCGCCGCCTGCGGTACGGTGAGCCGCGGATGCTCTTTTGAAAATAGCTGGATCAGCGCCAGCCCCTTTTGCAGGCCGACGATCAGATCGCGGGGATGAATCTGGTTTTGCATACTTGTTCACACTTTCGCAACAATAAGATCGGTTTAGCGCGATTATCGCAGTGGTGGTGCGATTAACAACCAGTATGACCGAATTCTGCGTTGTCGCTCTCAGCTTCCGCTGAAATACTTTCACAACATTCATTTAACAAAATGAGGTTTGAAATGGTCAGTGGATTCACTCAGGTCGTCGCCGTCATCGGTCACCCGATTACCCAGGTTAAATCGCCGGAGAATTTCAACCGCTACTTTGCCGACCAGCAAATTGACAGCGTCATGATCCCGGTGGATATCGCCCCGGAAGCCGTTGCTGACTTTCTGCAGGCCCTGCGCGGCTGGCACAACATGAGCGGCGTCCTGGTCACCGTTCCGCACAAACAGCGGGCCGCCGCCCTGGTCGACGAGTTAACCCCGCGAGCTCAGCACCTCAATGCCATTAACGTCATCCGTAAGCTGGCCGATGGCCGTTTACAGGGCGATATGCTCGACGGCGTCGGTTTTCAGCTTGCCGCAGAGGCGCACGGCTTTAGCGCCGCCGGTAAAAAGGGGCTGCTCTCCGGCTGCGGCGGCGTCGGCAGCGCTATCGCGTGGGGGCTTTGCGAAGCAGGCATTCGTCAACTGGCGCTTTATGACCAGAATCCCGCCATGCTCCAACTGCTGCATAACCGGCTGGCAACGCATTTTCCGCACGTTCACCTTACCGATCTGCCCGCTACGCTCAACGACCTGGATTTGCTGGTGAACGGTTCCCCGGCGGGAATGGCCGGTTTCGATCCGCTACCGCTGCCGCAAACGCTGCTGGAAACGCTCCCGGTATCAGCGCATGTCGCGGACGTGGTTACCGACCCGGTTATCACCCCGCTCCTCGCCTTCGCCCGGGATCGCGGCTGCGCGATCCAGACCGGGCCGGAGATGGCGCTGGCGCAGATGAAACTGATGGGACAATTCATCGGCGCCATTGAGCAGGAACAAGGAGCGGCGGCATGAAAAGCTGGGATGTCATCGTTATCGGCAGCGGCGCCGCAGGCTTTGCCGCGGCGGTGACCGCCAGCTGTAAGGGACTGTCGGTGCTGATGCTGGAAAAAGCCCCGCAGTTTGGCGGCACCTCCGCCATTTCCGGCGGCGCGGTGTGGATCCACGATAGCGATCAGGCGCGGAAAATGGCCGTGGGCGGCAGCCCGCAGGCCATCGAAACCTATCTGCGGACGATTATCGGTGAACCTCATTATCGTCAGGATCTGGTGGATGCCTTTATCGCTTCAGGGCGCGAGGCGCTAGCATTTCTTGAAAAAGAGGGCGCGGTGAAATATAGCCTGCGCCCGCTCTCTCCGGATTATTACCCGGATGAGCCCGGCGCCGTCGATGTCGGGCGGGCGCTGGAGGTGGTGGAGTTTGACGGACGGGAACTGGGTGCACACTTTCGCGACCTCCGCTCTCCCCCACCGGGAATGCTGCTGTTTGGCGGGATGATGGTTAACCGGGTTGATATCCAGCATTTTCTCGATATGCGCCGCTCCCCGCGCTCGTTCGCGCACTGCGGCAGACTGCTGCTGCGCTACGGTCGCGATCGCCTGCGGTACCCTCGCGGTACCCGCCTGGCGATGGGCAACGCGCTGATCGCCCGCATGGCGACGCTCGCCTTTCGCAAAGGTATGCAGCTCAGGCTCAACGTCAACGTGCTTTCGCTGAGCGAACGCAATGGCGAGGTGACCGGCATAGAAATTGAGCACGAGGGTCAAAAGCAGGCTCTTGAAGCCCGCTGCGGGGTGGTACTGGCGGCGGGTGGGTTTGCCGCAGGCAGGCTGGCTGAACGCTATCGCCCCCAGACCCGCGAGCACTACACCATGTCCCCCGCCGCCAACGACGGCGCCGCGCTGCGCCTTGCCGCCGCGGTCAATGCCCGGGAAGGGGCTGACCTGCCGTCTAACTTTTTCTGGGCGCCGGTCTCGGTTTTACAGCATCCCGACGGCACGCAAGAGCGCTTCCCTCATCTGGTCACCGATCGCGCCAAACCCGGAGTGATTGCCGTCAACCAGCGCGCGGTGCGCTTCGTGAACGAATCTAACTCTTATCACCACTTCGCCAGCGCCATGCAAAGCCGGGCAGAAAATGCGCCCTGCTTTCTGATTTGCGACGCCCTGGCCATGAAGCGCTACGGCCTCGGCCTGGCGCGCCCTGCCCCGGTCAATAACGACGCGCTGGTGAAAGCGGGCTATTTACATAAGGCCGATACGCTGCCTGAACTGGCGCAGCGGCTCGGCCTGGATCCGCATACGCTCGCTGACACGGTGGCACGCTACAACCGCGACGCCGCTCAGGGCCTCGACCCGGCGTTCACCAAAGGCGGCAACAGCTATAACCGCGCGATGGGCGACCCCGGCCACCGGCCAAACGCCTGTAACGCTCCGCTGACCCGCGCGCCTTTTTATGCCGTCACCCTCTATACCGGCGATCTCGGTACCTCGCGCGGCCTGGTCACTACCGCCGATGCTCAGGTCATTAACCAGCAGGGTGAACCGATCAAAGGCCTCTATGCCGTGGGTAATGATATGGATTCGATGATGGCCGGAACCTACCCCGGCCCAGGTATTACGCTCGGCCCGGCGCTCACCTTCGGCTATCTCTCAGCCAGCCATATGGCGCAACAACACGCACTGGAAACAGGAGAAAATCATGATCTATGAAAAACGCACCTACACCATCAATCCGCTGAAAATGGCCGACTGGCTGGCGCTGTACAAAAGCGATGCTTACGCCGTGCAAACCGAGCACCTCGGTAAGCTCATCGGCTTCTTCTTTACCGAAATTGGCGTGGTCAATCAGGTGGTGCACATCTGGGCCTATGAAAGTCTGGACGATCGCCTGGCGCGTCGGGCGCGCATGGCGCAGGACGAACGCTGGCTGACGTTTTCGCGAAAAAACCGCGAGCTGGCCGCCGTCGAGCGCCTGGAGTCGGTGCTTCTGCGCCCCACTGATTTTTCACCGCTGCAATAAGGAGAGGGTCATGAGCGGTCAGATGAACGTGGATGTTCTGGTCGTCGGCTCCGGCGCGGCGGGGCTCTCTGCCGCCGTCACAGCCGCGCTCGGCGGCGCCAGCGTACTGGTTGCGGAGAAAGAGTCGGTCATTGGCGGCACCAGCGCCTGGTCCGGCGGCTGGCTGTGGATCCCGCGTAACCCGCTGGCTCGTGAAGAAGGGATTGAAGAAGAGCCCGGCGCGCCGCTCGCTTATTTACGCCATGAAATGGACGGTGAGCCTGCCGATGCGCGTCTGCTTGCCTTCTTACAGTACGGACCGGAGATGATCGACTTTTTCCGCCGCCGCACCGCCGTGCAGTTTCTTTCCGGCAGCAAAATGCCCGATTTTCACGCTTCACCGGGCGCTGCGCTGGGCGGCCGCTCGGTCACGGCACAGCCTTTTGACGGACGGCTGCTGGGCGACTGGCTGCATCGCCTGCGGCCTCCGCTGGAGACCATCAGCCTTGCGGGTATGGGCATTGCCGGCGGCACGGATATGGCGCACTTTTTTAACGCCACCCGCTCACCGGGCTCGGCGCTATATGCGATCCGCCGCCTGCTGCGTCACGGCTGGCAGCGGCTGCGCGCCGGTCGCGGACAGCATCTGGTTAACGGCAACGCGCTGGTCGCCCGCTTGCTGCGTTCGGCGCTGGATGCAGGGGTTAATTTTCAGCTTAACGCGCCGGTAGAACGTCTGCTTGCCGACAACAACGGCGTTGCAGGCGCGATATTACGCAGCGACAGCGGCGCGCTGGAGGTTCGCGCCGGCGCGGTGATCCTCGCCTGCGGAGGCTTTCCTCACGACAGGCAGCGTCTGGCCGAAAATGTGCCGCACGCCGCCAGCGGCTACGGCCACTTCTCCGCCGCGCCCCCGGGCAATCAGGGGGATGGCATTCGGCTCGGCGAAGCGGTCGGCGGCCAGTTTGATACCTCACTCAGGCACGCCATGGCCTGGGCGCCGGTGTCGCGCGTTACCCTCGCCAGCGGACTGCAGCTGCCGTTCCCGCATCTGGTTGAGCGCGCCAAGCCCGGCTTTATTGCCGTGTTGCCCAACGGTAAACGCTTCACAAATGAAGCCGACTCTTATCATGATTTTATTGCCGCGCTGCTGGACGCGACGCCGCCGGGCGAAACGCCGCAGGCGTGGCTAATTGCCGACGGTCGTGCGCTGCGGCGCTACGGATTGGGCCATGCTCGCCCCTTCCCGTTTACCCCCGAGGCCTGGCGACGGACCGGCTATCTGTACGTCGGTGAGACGCCGGAAGCGCTGGCGAAAACATGCGCCATCAATCCGCAGCAGCTAACGGAAACGATCGCCCGGTTTAACGGCTTTGTAGACCAGGGAGAGGATAAGGATTTTCAGCGCGGCGCCTCGGCCTATAATCGCGCGCAGGGTGACGCCAGCCGCTCGCCCCACCCAACGCTCGGGAAACTCAGCCATGGGCCTTTTTATGCGGTACGTATATTGCCCGGCTCGCTGGGTTCCTTCAGTGGATTAATCACCGATGAAAATGCCCGTGTTCTCAACGCGCAGCGGCAGCCGATCCAGGGGCTTTTCGCCATCGGCAACGATATGTCGAGCGTGATGCAGGGATTCTATCCCAGCGGCGGTATCACGCTGGGTCCGGCCATGACCTTTGGCTATCTGGTCGGAAAAAAACTGTCAGAAAATCTCAATAAAACAACGCAGTAAAAGCATTCCACCAGGGACGGCAATACGCATAACAACAATCACCTGCAACTGTACTGGAGTCCTTTATGAACATGCGAACCCTCTCACTCGCCGCGCTTACCCTCCTCGACGTTCCGCCGCCGGAACAGGTACGCATTGCGGCCAAGACCGGATTCACCCACGTTGGTCTGCGCCTGCTTCCCGCAACCCCGTCAGATCCGGATTACGACATGCTCGGCGACACCGCCGCCGTACGCGATACCCTGGCGGCGCTGATGGAAACTGGCGTTCGCGTTTCGGACGTTGAGATCGTCCGCCTGATGCCCGATTTTTCAGTGGACGCTCGTTTGCAGCTTTTTCTTACTACCGCCGCGCGCCTTGGCGCAAAGCAGGTTTTAGTGGCAGGAAACGATGATAACCGCGCGCGCAGCGCGGAAAATCTCGCCCGACTTGCCGAAGCCGGCCAGGAGCATGGATTAACCATGAACCTGGAGCCCATGCCCTGGACCCACCTGCGCACCATTGCCGAAGCCCGGGCGCTCATCACCGCCAGCGGCCGCAGCGATATCGGTATTTTGATTGACGCTATTCACTTCTGGCGGGCCGGCGAATCCCTGTCCACGATCGCGGCGCTACCGCGAAATTGCCTCAACTATATGCAGCTTTGCGATGCCTCACCGCAACCCCCCGCTGACGAGCAGGAGCTGATTTACCAGGCCCGCGCCGCGCGCCAGGTCCCCGGCGAAGGCGGACTCGACCTGCACGGTCTGATGGCGGCGCTTCCGGCCACGCTGCCGGTATCCATCGAGGTCCCGCTAAGCGGCGCTCGGGGTGCGCTGCCGCCGCTCGCTCGCGCTCAGCTGCTGTTTAACGCCGCGCAGTCCTACCTGCGCCCTTGCGCATAAGGAGAGTCCCATGACACAGACTCAACGCCTGGACGTCAGGGAGTTAATCAACGCCAATCCGCTAAGCCGCTTTCAGAAGCTGGTGGTGTTTTTAGGCTTCTGCGTTATCGCGCTGGACGGCTTTGATATCGCCATCATGGGATTTATCGCCCCGACGCTGAAGCAGGAATGGGGTGTAAGCAATCACCAACTCGGTTTTGTCATCAGCGCCGCGCTGATAGGCCTGGCGCTGGGGGCCATTTTCTCCGGGCCGCTCGCCGACTGGCTGGGACGGAAAAAAATTATCATTAATAGCGTCTTTTTCTTCGGCTTCTGGACCATCGCCACCGCCCTTTCACAAAATATTGAGCAGATGATGGTTTTCCGCTTCCTGACCGGGCTGGGATTAGGTGCCGCCATGCCGAATATCGGCACCCTGGTGTCAGAGTATGCGCCGGAGCGCCAGCGCTCGTTCCTGATTACGATTATTTTTTGCGGCTTCACCTTTGGCGCGGCGGCGGGCGGTTTCTCCGCATCCTGGCTAATCCCGCAGTTTGGCTGGCACTCGCTGATGCTGCTTGGCGGGATCCTCCCGCTGTTGTTCGCTCCGGTCCTGATCTGGCTGTTACCGGAATCGGTGCGTTTTCTGGTCGTTAAGCGCGCGCCTGCCGAACGTATTCGGCGGATTATGCAGCGCCTCTATCCGGGACAAATCCCCGATGAGGCCGAGTTCAGCCTCCCGGCCCAGCCCGTCCAGGCAAATGCCATGCGCATCGTTCTCTCCCGCCAGTACCGCTTCGGTTCGATGATGCTCTGGCTGGTTTACTTTATGGGGCTTTTTTTAGTTTACCTCCTCGGCAGCTGGCTACCGACGCTGGTCAAAGAGGTGGGCTTAACGGTCGGCCAGGCGGCGGTAATGACCGCAATGTACCAGGCGGGGGGAACCCTTGGCTCGCTGTTTGCGGGCTGGCTAATGGACCGGATCAATCCACATCGGGCGCTCGGGCTGATTTACGCGGTTGGCGGCCTGTTTACGATGGCGATGGGCTATGCCGCGGCAAGCTTTGCGCTCATCTGCCTGCTGGCGTTTATCAGCGGAGCCTGCTTAAACGGCGCTAATACCGGCATGAACGCGCTCTCCGCCCGCTACTATCCTACCGAAGCACGGGCTACCGGCTCCAGCTGGATGCACGGCGTTGGCCGCATGGGCGCGATCCTGAGCGCCTTTGCCGGGGCGGAGATGCTGGCGCTGAATATCAGCTTCGAAAGCGTTTTCCTGATCCTTGGTATTCCCGCCGCGATAACCGTCGCCGGGCTGGCGGCCAAAGGTATTTTCGCGGCTGGCCCGACGACAAGAGCCACCGCGTCAACCGCGCCCGTCAGAAGTACATTTTAAACGTTGACGCTAAGGCAGGCGTGTTTCAAAAACACGCCTGCCAAAAAAGAAAAATTAATTTCATTTAAATGAACAATGAAAAATAAAAATACCATGCAGTATCGATTCACTTCACAAAATCACAGAACAAAATCACCAAATACATACAATAAACAAATCAAACATCGTTCAGAAAAACACTTAATAACCTTATCAATCAGAATGGCTTGATAGCTGTAGCCAAAAAACTTACGGCTCAATTTTTACGGTTTTTCGATCCGCCTCGCATATACAGAAATTAAATTCCAAACAAACATTGAAATGAAATAAATATTTCCTTATGTTTTGGCTGATATTCAGGATAAGGTCGTGCCGGTGGAACTGGCGCAGAGGTCCTGACTTGTCCTTCCAGACAAAGGAATTGACCATGAGTGAACAGCAGATTCTTCTCTCTCCCGCGGCAGCACGCGGCGATAAGCTAAGCTGGGCGACCCGAATCGCTTACGGCGGCGGCGATACCGCCTGTAACGTCGTTTTCGGCATGATCGGCACGGTTTTAACCCTGTTTTATACCGACTATGTCGGCATCAGCATCGCCACCGTTGGCCTGGTGATGCTGATCTCACGTCTGTTTGACGGCGTTTCCGATGTCATAATGGGCCTGATGGTGGAACGCACGAACTCTCGCTGGGGCAAATCACGCCCCTGGCTGCTGTGGATGAGCGTACCCTACGCCGTATCGGCAATTTTACTGTTCACCGTCCCGCAGACCACCGGCACGCTGCAGTTTCTCTATCTGCTGGTCGCCTATAACTTCTGCACCACCGTGTGCTATACCGCCATCAACCTCCCCTACGGCAGCCTCTCTGCGATGATGACCCGCGCCTCCTGGGAAAGGGATATGCTCAGCATCACCCGAATGTCGATGTCGCCTTTTGGTCGTATTCTCGCCGTTGCCTGCACATTGCCGCTGGTGAAGTACTTTGGCGACGATCAGGCGGCGTGGATCAAAACCATGTCTATTTGGGCTTTTCTGGCGCTGCTGTTGCTGCTGTTTTGCTTTTATAAATGCGAAGAAAAGGTGGTCATCAAAGCGCGAGAAAAACAGGGAAACGTACCGGTAAAAACCCAGCTTTCCGCGCTTTTCCGTAACCAGTACTTCTGGGCCAGCGCAATCCTGTGGACCGCGCAAAGCGTGTACTACACCGTGGTAGGGATCGCCCTGCCTTACTACTGCCGCTACGTGCTCGGCGACGATACCTTCTATAGCTCCATTTTCGTTGCCGAAACCGCGTGCATTATTATTTTCACCTTCCTGAGTTCAGTGCCTATCCGTAAATACGGTAAACGCAACGTTGCCCTCTGCGGCATTGTGCTGGCGACCATCGGCCAGGTGCTGTTTATGTTTAACTCTGATGATTACCACTGGGCACTGGCAAACGCGATTATTCGCGGTATTGGCTTCGCCCCGCTGAATGCCGTGCTGTTCGGCTTCTGCGGCGATGCCGTCGAATTCGGCCAGTGGAAAACGCGCGTCAGACAGGAAGGGATGATCTTCTCCGCCGGTTCCGTAGGGACGAAACTCGGTGCAGGTATTGCCGCCGCGGTTATCTCCGGCCTGCTGAGCATGGCGGGTTACGTCAGCTCCAGCAGCGGTTCCGGCGTTCAGCCGCAAAGCGCTATCGACATGATTAACCACGTCTATCTCTACGGTTCTTTCTTCCTGTGGATAGTCGTCATTATCACCCTGCTGTTTTACCGCCTGGATAAGCAATACCCGCAGATCATGCATGACCTGAAAGAACGCGAAGCCCGTGGCGAGATGTAAAACCTTAGCACCAGGCCCGCGCTCGGCGAGTGCGGGAATACAGAAGAACATCTGAAATCCGTAGTATCTCTATCATTGAGGAGTGCACCATCATGTTAAACGGCATGAAACCCTTATCCCGCTCCCTGCGCTGGGGAATGGTCGGCGGCGGCGGCACCAGCCAGATTGGCTACAGCCACCGCTGTGCGGCGCTTCGCGACAACGTCTTTACTCTGCTCGCCGGCGCGCTTGATATCGATGCCGAGCGCGGTCGTCAATTCGGCGAGCAGCTCGGCATCGCTCCTGAACGCTGCTACGCCGATTACCAAACGCTGTTCGCGGAGGAGGCCAAACGCCCTGACGGCATTGAAGCCGTATCGGTAACTACGCCGAACAATACTCACTTCGCTATCACTAAAGCGGCGCTTGAAGCCGGGCTGCACGTTATTTGCGAAAAACCGCTGTGCTTTACCGCCGACGAAGCGCGCGAGCTGCTGGCGCTGAGCAAAAAGCAGAATAAAATTATCGGCGTCACGTACGGTTATGCCGGTCACCAGATGATCCAGCAGGCGCGACAGATGATAGCGGAAGGGATGCTCGGCGAGATCCGCATTATTAATATGCAGTTCGCCCACGGTTTTCATAATGAAGCCGTTGAGCTGCAGGCTGAATCCACCCGCTGGCGGGTCACGCCCAAATATGCCGGCCCTAGCTATGTGCTGGGGGATCTGGCGACCCACCCACTATTTATTGCCGAGACGATGGTGCCAAAACTGAACATCACCCGCCTGATGTGCGCGCGTCAAAGCTTCGTCAAATCCCGCGCGCCGCTGGAAGATAACGCCTTTGTGCTGATGGAATATAACAACGGCGCCGTTGGCTCACTGTGGACCAGCGCGGTCAACAGCGGCGCGATGCACTCGCAAAAAGTCCGCGTCATTGGCGAAAAAGCCAGCATCGAATGGTGGGATGAGCGTCCAAATCAGCTCAGCTATGAGGTACAGGGCGAACCGGCTCGCGTCCTCGAGCGCGGGATGCCCTATCTCAGCCAGCAGGCGCTGGCGGACGACCGGATTGGCGGCGGTCACCCTGAAGGGCTGTTCGAGGCGTGGGCCAACCTCTATCGCCGCTACGCTATCGCCATCGACGCGATGGATCGCGGGGACCAGGCGTTCCTGGAGACCTTCTGGTATCCGGACGTCGAAGCCGGTCTTCACGGCGTTTACTGGGTTGAGCAGTGCGTCAAATCCGCCGACGCGGGCGGCCAGTGGGTTGACTTTAACTGCCAATAACCGCTGAACACCAGTGGAGGCCCCTCCACTGGTTTTTTCTTTCTACCGTACTCACCTCATCATGCAACACAGTCGTAATATCTGTTAAACAAACATTTATTTACGCTTCTGTTTCCCCCCACTACACTATGCGCAGTTTTTATATTGAGGTGGTAATGAACGATAATAAAATGACGCCAGGCGAACTGCGTGCGACCTGGGGTTTGGGGACCGTATTCTCTTTGCGCATGCTCGGCATGTTTATGGTCCTGCCGGTTCTGACCACTTACGGCATGGCGTTACAGGGCGCAAGCGAAGCGCTTATCGGACTGGCAATTGGTATTTACGGGCTGGCCCAGGCGCTATTCCAGATACCTTTCGGGCTGCTTTCTGACCGCATTGGCCGTAAGCCACTGATCGTCGGCGGCCTGTTAATCTTCGTTGTCGGCAGCGTTATCGCCGCGCTTTCTGACTCTATCTGGGGCATTATTCTTGGCCGCGCGCTGCAGGGCTCCGGGGCGATTGCCGCCGCGGTCATGGCGCTGCTTTCCGATTTAACTCGCGAGCAAAACCGCACTAAAGCCATGGCGTTTATCGGCGTCAGCTTTGGCGTCACCTTTGCTATCGCTATGGTTCTCGGGCCTGTCGTTACCCACCAGCTCGGCCTGCACGCCCTGTTCTGGATGATTGCAGTCCTGGCGACGCTCGGCATCCTGCTGACGCTATGGGTGGTGCCGAACAGCCAGAATCACGTGCTGAACCGCGAGTCCGGTATGGTGAAAGGCTGCTTCAGCAAAGTTCTTGCCGAGCCAAAACTCCTTAAGCTCAATTTCGGCATTATGTGCCTGCATATCATGCTGATGTCCACGTTTGTCGCTCTGCCGGGCCAGCTTGAGGCCGCCGGTTTCCCCGCCGCCGAGCACTGGAAAATCTATCTGGTCACCATGCTGGTCTCATTTATCGCGGTGGTGCCGTTTATTATCTACGCCGAAGTGAAGCGCAAAATGAAGCGCGTCTTTCTGCTGTGCGTCGCCATCCTGCTGATTGCTGAAATCGTACTCTGGGGTGCCGGAGGCTATTTCTGGGAGCTGGTCGCCGGCGTTCAGCTATTTTTCCTCGCGTTTAACCTGCTGGAAGCGCTGCTGCCGTCGTTAATCAGCAAAGAATCACCGGCCGGATATAAAGGCACCGCGATGGGCATTTACTCCACCAGCCAGTTCCTTGGCGTGGCCATCGGCGGAGCACTCGGCGGCTGGGTGGATGGCTTTTTTGATTCGCAAACCGTCTTCCTGCTCGGCGCCCTGCTGGCGATGCTGTGGCTGCTGGTGGCCAGCACCATGAGCGAGCCGCCGTACGTTAGCAGCCTGCGGGTCGAGATCCCGGAGGATATCGCCGCGGACAAAATGCTCGAGGCGCGCTTACGGGCTAAAGAGGGCGTCAAAGAGGTGCTGGTGATTAGCGAAGAGCGTTCGGTGTATATCAAAATCGACAGCAAGATCACTAACCGCTTTGAAATTGAGCAGGCAATCAAAGGGATATAAAAGCGAGCACCTTTGCTCAGGCAGGCAAAAACAGTTCTGAGCGGAGCTTTGTGTCCTGCCGGGCGGCGGCTAACGCCGTGCCCGGCCGACAGACGGGACTCTTTTAATCGCGGAAGTTTTTGAACTGGAACGGCTGGCCTAAATCACCGCCGCGCACCAGCGCCATAACCGCCTGCAGGTCGTCGCGAGATTTACCGGTAACGCGAATCTCTTCGCCCTGGATCTGCGCCTGTACTTTCAGCTTGCTGTCTTTAATCAGCTTGACGATTTTTTTCTGCGTCGCGCTCTCAATGCCCTGCTTCAGCTTCGCATCGACAAACCAGGTTTTACCGCTGTGCACGAACTCGTCCGGCACTTCGATAGAACTGCCCTCAATTCCGCGTTTCAGCAGCTTGGCGCGCAGAATATCCAACAGCTGGTTAATCTGGAAATCAGACTCGCTGAGGACCTTGATGGTCTCGTTTTTTTCGTTCAGCTCAAAGCTCGCTTCGACGTTACGGAAATCAAAACGCGATTCAACTTCGCGGGTCGCGTTCTCTACGGCGTTTCGAACTTCCTGAAGATCGACTTCAGAGACAATATCGAAAGATGGCATCTTTTCCTCTCCTTCAGTTTCTTTTGCGTTGCATAATACCCGCAACGCGACATAACTCAACTTGTTATCCCGAAAGGATAACTGATAACGCTATACTTTAGCCATGAGCACCTGATGCAGCACTCACAGGTGAGGAGGAATAATGAAAGTAACCGTACTCGGATGCGGTGCACTGGGACAGTTGTGGCTAACTGCGCTGTACAAACACGGACATGAAGTCCAGGGCTGGTTACGCGTCCCACAGCCATTCTGTAGCGTCAATGTGATTGAAACCGACGGCAGCGTGTTTAATGAATCTTTTACCGCTAACGATCCTGATTTTCTCGCCAGCAGCGACCTGCTGCTGGTCACCCTCAAAGCCTGGCAGGTCTCTAACGCGGTAAAAAACCTGAGCGCCATCCTGCCGTCGTCAGTACCTGTTCTGCTCATGCACAATGGTATGGGTACCGTTGACGAGCTTAAGAGCCTCAAACAGCCGCTGCTTCTGGCTTCGACAACGCAGGCGGCCCGCCGCGACGGCAACGTGATCGTCCACGTCGCCAACGGCACCAGCCATATTGGCCCGGCGAAAGCCTATCCTGAGGATTATAGCTATCTCGCCGATGTACTGCAGAGCGTGCTGCCCGACGTCGCCTGGCATAACAATATCTACCCCGCGACCTGGAGCAAGCTGGCGGTAAACTGTGTGATTAACCCGCTGACGGCGTTAAAAAACTGTCAGAACGGCGATTTACGCGAATACCCGCAGGAGGTCGCCGCGATTTGTTATGAAGTTGCGGCGGTGATGGATCGCGAGGGGATGCATACCTCGCCGGAAAACCTGTTATTCTATGTACATCAGGTTATTGAAAGTACGGCAGAAAATACCTCCTCCATGCTGCAGGATATTCTTGCCCAGCGCCATACGGAAATCGACTATATCACCGGTTATCTGTTAAAACGCGCCCGAGCCCACGGTATCGCCGTACCTGAGAATACCCGCCTGTTTGAACTGGTAAAGCGTAAGGAGAATGAATATGAGCGCGTCGGCACTGATTTGCCTCGCCCCTGGTAGCGAAGAGACCGAAGCGGTCACCACCATTGATTTACTCGTTCGCGGAGGCGTAAAGGTCACGACCGCCAGCGTTGCCAGCGATGGCAGCCTGACCATTGTCTGCTCGCGCGGCGTTAAGCTGCTGGCCGATGCGCCGCTGGTCGAAGTGGCCGATGGCGACTTCGATATCCTTGTTCTGCCCGGCGGCATTAAGGGTGCGGAGTGCTTTCGCGACAGCCCGCTGCTGGTTGAAACAGTACGTCAATTCCATCTTTCCGGGCGCATAGTTGCGGCGATTTGCGCCGCGGCGCCGACCGTGCTGGTGCCGCACAACCTTTTCCCCATCGGCAATATGACCGGCTTTCCGGCGCTGAAAGAACGCATCCCCGCCGAGCAGTGGCAGGATAAACGCGTCGTCTGGGACGCTCGCGTTAAGCTGCTCACCAGCCAGGGGCCGGGAACCTCAATTGATTTCGCCTTGAAGATGATCGACCTGCTGGTTGGACGCGAAAAAGCGCACGAAGTCGCTTCACAGCTGGTGATGGCGGCAGGAATTTATAACTACTACGAATAAACGCAAAACGGCAACCCAGGGTTGCCGTTTTCATGATTGCGCCTTGCTCCTGAAGAACTAGGGGCGATATACCTTCACGTTTTCAAATCCCTGCTCGCGCAGATACAGCGCCTGCAGGCGGCTCATCACCCCGCGCTCGCACCACAGCAGCCAGGTTTTACTCTGGTCGAGATCGCCAAATTTGGTGCTCAGCTTATAGAACGGTAGAGAAACCACGTCCACGCCTTCCACCTTCAGCGGCTTATCGTCCTGCTCGTCGATAGAGCGGATATCGAGGATCGCGTCGTCAGGGCCAAAACCGCTGACGGTTTCCACTTCTACTACGTCCTGCTCGGTCTGCTGAGCGATATCGCGGATATCAATGTTGCTCGCTTCCGCCACCACTTTCTCAAGGATGCTGAAATCGAAGTGCTCTTCTTCCGCCTCGATCTTCGCCTTCACCGCTTTCACGGTGGGGCTCTTCGAGATAACGCCGCAGTATTCCGGCATGGTGCGGGCAAAATCTTCGGTGCCGATTTCACGCGCGAGGTCAATAATGTGCTCTTTATCGTGCGAAATCAGCGGACGCAGAATCAGCGTATCCGAGACGTTGTCGATCAGGCGCAGGTTGGTCAGCGTCTGGCTGGAAACCTGGCCTAACGCCTCGCCGGTGACCAGCGCCTGGACGCCGTAGCGCTCGGCGACTTTTGACGCCGCGCGCACCATCATGCGCTTGAGCACCACGCCCATCTGACCGTCGTCGACTTTCTCCAGGATCTCACCTACCACCGGCTCGAAGTTAATCGCCACGAAGCGCACGCGGTGTGAGCTGCCGAAGCGGTTCCACAGATAGTGCGCGACCTGACGCACGCCGATTTCATGGGCCGCGCCGCCGAGGTTAAAGAAGCAGTAATGCACGCGGCAGCCGCGGCGCATCAGCATATAGCTGGAAACGCCGGAGTCGAAACCGCCGGAAATGAGCGACAGCACGTCTTCCTGGGTGCCGATCGGGAAACCACCGATACCTTCGTAGCGCCCTTTAACCAGCAGCAGGCGATCGTTTTCGATCTCGAGGTTAACCGTCACATCGGGGTCGGTCAGCTTTACGCGCGCCGTTTCAATATGCTGGTTCAAGCCGCCGCCGACGTAGCGCTCCACTTCGATTGAGGTAAACTCATGCTTGCCGCGACGCTTAACGCGCACGCAGAACGTTTTACCTTCCAGCGCGTCACGCCACAGCGGCAGCGTCTGCTCGAAAATATCGTGCAGGGAGGTATAAGGAACGTCTTCGACTTCCAGAATATGGTGGATACCGGGGATACGGGTCAGGGCATCGCGAATAGCCGGGCGCTGGTTTTCATCCTTCGCCCGGACCTCGATATGATCCCAGTGACGAACGACGGCAAGCGTCTCATCATAGTTTTTGAGAACGTTACGAATGTTCCCGGTTAAAATTTTAATGAAGCGCAATCGCACAGATTGGCTTTTGATGGTGATTTCCGGGAACAATTTAATGATAAACTTCATGGCGACACTATTCGTTGGCAAGCCCGACGGGGCTTTAAGCATAAAAAGTTGTACAGGCGCGACTGGCGTCTGCATCCAGGGCGCGGAGTATACCACTATTGGACGCTTTTCACCTGGCATTGCGCGTTATTTGATTAACCGCGCGACTTCGTTACCATACTGATAGCCATCGAGACATTACAAGAGTCTATATTCACTATGCCAAAGAAAAATGAGGCCCCGGCCAGCTTTGAAACCGCCCTGGGCGAGCTGGAGCAAATTGTTAATCGTCTGGAAAGCGGCTCGCTGCCGTTAGAAGAAGCGCTCGGCGAATTCGAGCGCGGGATCCAGCTGGCGCGCCAGGGGCAGGCAAAGCTGCAGCAGGCCGAACAGCGCGTACAAATTCTGCTGGCGGATAGCGAAGACGCGCCGCTTACCCCTTTTACGCCGGACGCTGAATAAATGGACTTCCCGCAACAGCTACAGGCGTGCGTCGAGCAGGCTAACGAAGCGCTGCGCCGTTTTATCGCTCCGCAGCCCTTTCAGAACACTCCGCTGGTCGAAGCCATGCAGTATGGCGCACTATTAGGCGGCAAACGCCTGCGCCCGTTCCTGGTTTACGCGACCGGCGATATGTTTGGCGTTAGCCGCGCTACGCTGGATGCCCCTGCCGCCGCCGTCGAATGCATCCATGCCTATTCGCTGATGCACGATGATCTCCCGGCGATGGACGATGATGATTTACGCCGCGGCCAGCCGACCTGCCATATAAAATTCGGCGAAGCGAACGCAATTCTTGCCGGAGACGCCCTACAAACGCTGGCGTTTTCTATACTGAGTGATGCGCCGATGCCGGAAGTGCCGGATCGCGATCGGCTGGCGATGATTTCTGAGCTGGCCCAGGCCAGCGGCATCGCCGGTATGTGCGGCGGTCAGGCGCTGGATCTGGAAGCGGAAGGCCATCAGGTTGATCTGACGTCGCTGGAACGAATTCACCGCCATAAGACCGGCGCGTTGATTCGCGCCGCGGTACGAATGGGCGCGCTGAGCGCAGGTGAAGCCGGACGCAGGGCGCTACCCGCTCTCGATCGATACGCCGAGAACATCGGTCTCGCCTTCCAGGTCCAGGATGACATTCTCGACGTGGTAGGGGATACTGCCACACTTGGCAAACGTCAGGGAGCCGACCAGCAGCTGGGCAAAAGTACCTACCCCGCCCTTTTGGGACTCGAGCAAGCCCGGAAAAAGGCCTTTGACCTGATTACCGACGCCCGCCGGTCGTTAACTGAGCTGGCCGCGCAATCTCTGGATACCACGGCACTGGAAGCGCTCGCGAATTACATAATTCAGCGTGATAAATAAACAATAAATGAGTCTCTGATGAGTTTTGATATTGCCAAATACCCGACCCTGGCGCTGGTGGATTCCACCCAGGAGTTGCGTTTGTTGCCGAAAGATAGCCTGCCGAAACTGTGCGACGAACTGCGGCGTTATCTGCTGGACAGCGTCAGCCGCTCCAGCGGACACTTTGCCTCCGGGCTCGGTACGGTAGAACTAACCGTGGCGCTGCACTACGTCTACAACACGCCTTTCGATCGCCTAATCTGGGACGTCGGCCACCAGGCTTACCCGCATAAAATTCTGACCGGACGCCGCGATCGGATCGGCACCATCCGCCAGAAAGGCGGGCTGCACCCCTTCCCGTGGCGCGGAGAAAGCGAGTATGACGTCCTGAGCGTCGGCCATTCGTCGACCTCCATATCTGCCGGAATTGGCATAGCTATCGCCGCAGCCAAAGAGGATAAGCAGCGCCGCGCGGTTTGCGTTATCGGCGACGGGGCGATAACCGCCGGGATGGCGTTTGAAGCGATGAACCACGCTGGTGATATCAAACCCGATCTGCTGGTGGTGCTCAACGACAACGAAATGTCGATCTCCGAGAACGTCGGCGCGCTAAACAATCATCTGGCGCAGCTGCTCTCCGGCAAGCTCTACTCCACGCTGCGCGAAGGCGGCAAAAAGGTCTTCTCTGGCGTGCCGCCGATTAAAGAGCTGCTCAAACGCACCGAGGAACATATCAAAGGGATGGTGGTTCCGGGGACGCTGTTTGAAGAGCTGGGCTTTAACTACATTGGGCCGGTGGACGGTCATGATGTTATCGGTCTGGTAAATACGCTGAAGAATATGCGCGACCTGAAAGGGCCGCAGTTCCTGCATATTATGACCAAAAAAGGCCGCGGCTATGAGCCCGCCGAAAAAGACCCGATCACCTTCCACGCGGTGCCAAAATTCGATCACACCAGCGGTGTGCTGCCGAAAAGCAGCGGCGGCCTGCCCTCTTACTCGAAAATCTTTGGCGACTGGCTGTGCGAAACCGCCGCGAAAGATGACAAGCTGATGGCCGTCACGCCAGCGATGCGCGAAGGTTCCGGGATGGTCGAGTTCTCGAAAAAATACCCCGGCCAGTATTTCGACGTGGCCATTGCCGAGCAGCACGCGGTGACCTTTGCCGCCGGCCTGGCGATCGGCGGCTATAAGCCGGTGGTGGCGATCTACTCCACCTTCCTGCAGCGCGCCTACGATCAGGTGATTCACGATGTCGCCATCCAGAAGCTGCCGGTGCTGTTCGCTATCGACCGTGCGGGTATCGTCGGCGCCGATGGGCAAACCCATCAGGGCGCGTTTGATATCTCCTTCCTGCGCTGCATTCCTGACATGGTCATCATGACCCCCAGCGATGAGAACGAGTGCCGCCAGATGCTGTATACCGGTTATCACTACAACGACGGCCCGAGCGCGGTGCGCTATCCGCGCGGCTCCGGTACCGGCGCGGCGTTTGAACCGCTGGCCTCGCTGCCTATCGGTAAAGGCGTAGTGAAACGCGAAGGTGAAAAAATCGCGATTCTGAACTTCGGCACGCTGCTGCCGCAGGCGGCAAAAGTTGCGGAAAAGCTTAACGCCACCCTGGTGGATATGCGCTTTGCCAAACCGCTGGATGAAGCGCTGGTGCTACAGCTGGCCGCAGAACACGAAGTGCTGGTCACCCTGGAAGAGAATGCCATTATGGGCGGTGCGGGCAGCGGCGTGAATGAGCTGCTGATGTCCCGCCGCCGCGCGGTTCCTGTGCTCAATCTCGGCCTGCCTGATTTCTTTATCCCGCAGGGAACCCAGGAAGAAGCGCACGCCGACCTCGGCCTGGACGCCGCCGGAATAGAAGCCAAAATCCACGCCTGGCTGGCATAATTGCCGCCACCGCTCCTGCTATGCTTAAAGGATACCCTTTACCCGTAGCAGGAGCGCACTATGCACTATATCCCTCTTGGCGATACCGATCTCCGCGTTTCCCGACTCTGCCTCGGCTGTATGACCTTTGGCGAACCGGACCGCGGTAACCACGCATGGACCTTACCGGAAGAGAGCAGCCGCCCGCTGATAAAATATGCCCTCGAGGGCGGCATTAACTTCTTCGACACCTCGAATAACTACTCTGACGGCAGCAGCGAAGAGATCCTCGGGCGCGCGCTGCGTGAGTATGCCCGTCGCGATTCCGTGATCGTCGCCACCAAGGTTTACCATCAGGTGGGCGATCTGCCGCAGGGACTGTCGCGCGCGCAAATCCTGCGCTCCATTGACGACAGCCTGCGCCGCCTCGGCATGGAGTATGTCGATCTGCTGCAAATCCATCGCTGGGATTACACCACGCCCATTGAAGAAACTCTCGAAGCGCTAAACGATGTCGTCAAGGCGGGTAAAGCCCGCTATATCGGCGCATCGTCAATGCATGCCCGTCAGTTTGCCCAGGCGTTAGCGCTACAGCGGCAGAATAACTGGGCCCGCTTCGTCACCATGCAGGATCACTACAATCTGATTTATCGTGAAGAAGAAAACGAAATGCTGCCGCTGTGCAGCCGTGAAGGCGTCGCGGTGATGCCGTGGAGTCCGCTGGCACGCGGTCGCCTGACCCGTCCGTGGGGGGAAACCACCGCCCGTCTGGTATCCGATGAAGTCGGTAAGGCGCTTTACAATGCCACTGATGAGAATGATGAACTGATCGCGACAAACCTGGCCGAAGTCGCGGAAGAGCTTGACGCCAACCGCGCGCAGGTGGCGCTGGCCTGGCTATTGAGCAAACCCGGCGTGGCCGCGCCGATTATCGGCGCCTCAAGGCAGGAGCAGCTGGATGAGCTGCTGCATGCGGTCGATTTAACGCTGACGCCGGATCAGATTGAAAAGCTGGAGATGCCGTATAAACCGCATCCGATTGTGGGGTTCAAGTAACGCGCGGTTCCCTGCCGATTCCCGGCTCGCGCTGCGCTTAGCCGGGCTACAGTTTCACCAGCATCTGCGGACGACGGGTTCACCAACGCCTGCAGGCCGGTAGCCCGGACAGGTGCGCAGCACCGCCTCCGGGAAAAGCCTGCCTGCTCCATTTCCCAGGGGCGCCAGGCCAGCCGGGCCAGACTGGTTTAAAAAAGCCCAATCGGCCAGTGGTGGCCAATCACGTACAACACCCCGGCTGAAATCACCCCGGCGACAATATCGTCCACCATGATCCCCATCCCGCCGTGAATATTGCGGTCGAACCAGCGGATGGGCCACGGCTTCCACATATCAAAGATGCGGAAAATCACAAACCCGGCGGCGACCCACTGCCAGTCCATTGTCGGTAGAGCCATCAGGGTGATCCACATCCCGACAAACTCATCCCAGACAATGCTGCCATGATCGTGGGTACCCATATCTTTCGCCGTACGGTGGCAAATATAGACGCCAATGCAGATGCTCATCATCACCGCCAGCGAATAGAGCTGCCAGGGGAGTAAGGTCAGCAAATACCAGAAGGGGATCGACGCCAGCGATCCCATGGTGCCGGGAACCACGGGGCTAAGGCCGCTGCCAAATCCCGTGGCCAGCAGATGCCAGGGGTTGCTCATCTTCAGTCGGCTTTTCGCCACATCTCTACTACGCGCCAAAATGATCGTATCCCTTAAAATCGAACGTGACGGGCTTACCTTCGCGTGTGAACTGCAGACCTTCCGATTCCGGCAGGATCTGCCCAATGCAGGTAAAACGCGCGCCGAGATTGGCAAGGGCCACGTCCAGCGCCCCGCGATTGAGTTCAGGTACGGTAAAGCACAGCTCGTAATCTTCACCGCCGGAGAGCGCCCAGCGCAGCGCCTGCTCAGGCTCAACCTGGCGCAGCATCGCATCCGAGAACGGCATCGCATCAAGATCGACGCGCGCGCCGCAGCTGCTGGCCTTGAGAATATGCCCCAGGTCAGAAATCAGGCCGTCGGAGAGATCGATGGCGGCGTTCGCCAAATCGCGCAGCGCCTGCCCCTGCAGAACCCGCGGCAGCGGACGCAGATGGCGCGCCAGGAGATAATCCGCGTCGGCGTCATCTTCAACCTGCAGCCGATCCTGCAAAATCGCCAGACCCGCGGCGCTGTCTCCCGGCGTGCCGGTGACGTAAATCCAGTCGCCATGCTTTGCCCCGGAGCGCTTCAAAGCGCGTCCCGTCGGCACATAGCCGTGAATACCCAGCGTCATCGACAGCGGTCCGCGCGTGGTATCGCCGCCAATGAGCTGCATATCATAATAATTGAGCTGCACGAACAGGCTATCGCTAAAGGCCTCAAGCCAGTCTTCGTCCGCTTCCGGCAGGGTCAGGGCCAGGGTTAGCCACGCCGGTTCAGCGCCCATTGCCGCCAGGTCGCTCAGGTTGACCGCCAGCGCTTTATAGGCGAGGTCGGCAGGGTCGATATCGGGTAAAAAATGGTTTCCCGCCACCAGGGTGTCGGTGCTGATTGCCAGCGTTTTTTTCTCGGGGATGTTCAGGAGCGCGCAGTCGTCGCCAATGCCGGTTTCAACATCAAGACGTGCGCTTTTTACGCGATCAAAATAACGGGCAATCAGGGAAAATTCGCCGCATGCCATACGTTATGCCTCAGAAAAAGAAAAGAATAAGGCCGGTTTGCAGAAGTGAGACTCTGCAAAAACCGGCCCTGGAATTTACTTTTTGTTGGGACGAATTACCGGGGCAGCTTTGTCCAGCACGCCGTTGACAAACTTATGGCTATCTTCAGCGCCAAAGGTTTTCGCCAGTTCGATGGCTTCGTTAATCGCAACTTTGTACGGTACATCGCTACGCTTTGACAGCTCAAACAGTGCAATACGCAGCACCGCTTTTTCCACCTGACCCAGCTCGTCCAGCAGACGAGAAAGATACGGCTTCATCAGGCCGTCGAGATACGCGCTGTTAGTCGCCACTCCGGACAGCAGTTCGCGGAAATACAGAACGTCTACATCTTTCACATCCTGTTCCGCCAGGAACTGGTATTCGACATCAGCGATGTCGTTTTTGGACAACTGCCAGGAGTAAAGCGCCTGGACAGCACACTCACGGGCGCGGCGACGAGCAGCAGGTTTCACGGAATTCCCCTTACAAAAATCAGGCCTTGATGGCTTTCAATACGTTAATCATTTCCAGCGCGGTCAACGCGGCTTCAGCGCCTTTGTTACCGGCTTTGGTGCCAGCGCGTTCGATGGCTTGTTCAATACTTTCTGTGGTCAGAACACCGAAGGCTACCGGGATTCCGCTGTCCTGAGCGACGTGCGCCAGGCCATTGCTTGCACCGCCAGCCACATATTCAAAGTGCGCGGTGCCGCCACGGATAACGGTACCTAGCGCGATCACTGCGTCATACTTACCGGTTTTCGCCAGTGCGTCAGCCGCCAGCGGCAGCTCATACGCGCCTGGAACCCAAACCACGGTAATGTTTTCATCTTTGACCTGGCCAATACGCTTCAGGGCGTCAATCGCGCCATCCAGCAGGCTGTCGTTGATAAAGTTGTTGAAACGCGCGATGGTGATGGCGACGCGAGCGTCCGGGGTAGCAACGTTAGCTTCAATAATGTTCATACTCTTCCTTCGGGTTCAGTTCATTTGGCCCCGCAAGGGGGGCGGATTCTATCATAATAATCGGCGCACTGCTTTCCCTTTTGTCCGGGGAAATCAAGCGTTCACTAAATGCAGGCAAATATCCGGGCCTACATGACGTATCTCATTGAATTTGAAATGGGGTGCTTGCTCAAGTTTCTCAAGCCCCGGCAGTACACATAATCCGCGCGCATCGCTGCCTAACAGTTTAGGCGCAATATAGACGATAAGCTCGTCCACCAGCCCGGCCTCCAGCAGCGCGCCGGCAAGGGTGGGGCCAGCTTCCACCCAGATCGAGTTAATTTGCTGTTTGCCCAGCAGCATCATCAGGACCACCAGATCCAGGCGACCGTTATGCTCCGGCACCAGCAGCGCGCGTACGTTCTCCGGCCACTGTCGTTCATCTGCACGGGTACGGGCAAACAGCGTTTCACCCGCCTGCTCCACGATACGATGCTGCGGCGTGACGCGATTCTGACTATCGATAACGATGCGCAAAGGCTGACGCAGGTTTTCCTGCGGGTACAGCGCCTGGGTGTCGGCGTTGAGCTCGTCCCAGCGTACGGTTAGCGCCGGGTCATCCGCCAGCACCGTCGCGCTGCTGGTCAGGATGGCGTGGCTTTGCGCGCGCAGGCGCTGCACATCGCGCCGCGCTTGCGGTGAGGTGATCCACTGGCTCTCTCCGCTGGCCATCGCCGTGCGCCCATCCAGCGATGCGCCCATTTTTAACTGAATCCAGGGAAAACCGGTGCGCATCCGCTTAAGAAAGCCTTTATTCAGCGCCTCGGCTTCGTTCATCATCAGCCCGTGACCGACGTCGACCCCTTCCTGCTGCAAACGGTACAAACCGCGACCCGCGACCTGCGGGTTCGGGTCCTGCATCGCCGCAACCACGCGGGACACTCCTGCGGCAATCAGTGCCTCGCAGCACGGCGGCGTGCGCCCGTGATGGCTGCAGGGCTCCAGCGTGACGTACGCCGTCGCGCCTTTCGCTTTTTCGCCCGCCATGCGCAGCGCGTGCACTTCCGCGTGCGGTTCACCGGCGCGATAGTGAAAACCTTCGCCGACGATCTGGCCATCTTTAACGATCACGCAGCCGACATTCGGGTTTGGGTGCGTGGTGAAGCGTCCGCGCGCAGCCAGCTTCAGCGCTCGCGCCATGTATATTTCATCCTGCATGGGCTCAGTCCTGTAAGCGGGCGATCTCTTCGCCAAACTCTTTGATATCTTCAAAGCTGCGATAGACGGAAGCAAAGCGGATGTAGGCGACTTTATCGAGCTTTTTCAGCTGCTCCATCACCAGGTTGCCGATCATTTTGCTCGGCACTTCCCGCTCGCCGGTCCCGCGCAGGTGGGTTTTTATATGGTTAAGCGCCATTTCGACATCGTCTGAGCTGACCGGGCGCTTCTCCAGCGCTTTCAGCATACCGCTGCGCAGTTTGTCCTCATTAAAAGGCTCGCGCACGTCGTTGCTTTTTACGACTCGCGGCATCACCAGTTCCGCCACTTCAAACGTCGTAAAACGTTCATTACAGACCAGACACTGACGACGACGACGCACGGAAGAGCCCTCGCCCACCAGACGAGAGTCGATAACTTTGGTATCTACGGCGAAACAGAAAGGGCAATGCATGGCGCGTCCTGACATGTAGTTAAACTAACGGGTAGTTTACCGCGAAGTGACCCGACAACAAAGAAAGAGCTTTTGAGACAAAGGATCTATAGTGCGATTATCCGATCGGTCTACCATTAAGCATCCTCTGTTAACGGAATCCCAACTATGACAAGACGTTATTTAAAGCTGGCCATTGTGGGTAGCATTTTCACCCTCAGCGCCTGCGCGCAGCAAAGCGAAATCCGCCAGATGAACCAGAGCGTGAGCACGCTGAGCAAAGAGATGACCCAGCTCAACCAGCAAACGGTCAAAATTACCCAGCAAAACGTGCTGAATGCGAAATCGAGCAGCGGCGTATACCTGCTGCCGGAAGCGAAAACGCCGGCCCGTCTCAAAAGTCAGATTGGTACCCTGCGCATGTCGCTGCTCAATATCGCGCCGGATGGCGACGGTACCCGCCTGACGCTGCGTATTCAGGGTGAATCAAACGATCCGCTGCCGGCCTTTAGCGCGACGGTCGCCTCCGGGCAGATCAGCGGCACCACCGATAGTTATCAGGAAGTTAACGTACAAAATCAGCTAATTAGCGCGCCGGCAAGCGTTCTGGCGCCGAGCGACGTCGATATTCCGCTACGCCTTAATGGCGTAACGCCCGAGCAGGTTGGCTTTGTCCGCATCCACGATATCCAGCCCGCAAACACGCCGTAACGCCCTCAGCCGGATGCCCAGAGCATCCGGCTCCCCTCCCCTCGTGGTAATCCACTTACAGATTTTCCATTCAGTTCACTAAAAATTGCCAGAATTTATGAATTTCGGTGGCATTCCCGCAGGAAATGCATAAAATCGTGAACGCAATCGATTACGTATATGTTCGTTATGTGAAACAACACATATTTTTGTGAGCAATGATTCCTATAATAGACGCCACAGAAATACGAAATATTTAGAAACGCTTCGGCGCTTCTTTTAACGCCTTCAGGCTTAATTTAAACAGTGGCATCATTATGAAAAAAACATTACTGGCAGCCGGCGCAGCTCTGGCGCTCTCCGCATCTTTCTCTGCCAGCGCGGCAGAAAACGACAAACCGCAATACCTGTCTGATTGGTGGCACCAGAGTGTAAACGTGGTGGGTAGCTACCACACTCGTTTTGGGCCGCAGATCCGTAACGATACCTATCTGGAATATGAAGCGTTCGCCAAGAAAGACTGGTTTGATTTCTATGGCTATATGGATGCGCCGGTATTCTTCGGCGGTAACACCAACGCGAAAGGCATCTGGAACCACGGTTCGCCGCTGTTTATGGAAATTGAGCCGCGCTTCTCTATCGACAAACTGACCGGTACCGACCTCAGCTTCGGCCCGTTTAAAGAGTGGTATTTCGCCAACAACTACATCTACGACATGGGCCGCAACAAGTCCGGTCGTCAGAGCACCTGGTATATGGGCCTGGGTACCGATATCGATACCGGCCTGCCGATGAGCCTCTCGCTCAACGTCTATGCAAAATATCAGTGGCAAAACTATGGCGCATCAAACGAGAACGAGTGGGACGGCTACCGCTTCAAAGTGAAATACTTCGTGCCGCTGACCGACCTGTGGGGCGGTTCACTGAGCTATATCGGCTTCACCAACTTCGACTGGGGCTCCGATCTGGGCGATGACAACGCTTATGATTTGAACGGTAAGCATTCACGCACCAGCAACTCCATCGCGTCCAGCCATATCCTGGCGCTGAACTACGATCACTGGCACTACTCTGTCGTGGCGCGTTACTTCCACAACGGCGGCCAATGGGCTGACGACGCGAAGCTGAACTTCGGCGACGGCGACTTTAACGTCCGTTCTACCGGCTGGGGTGGTTACTTCGTGGTCGGCTACAACTTCTAATCGGCTCGATGATCCCCGGCAACTACGTCGGGGATCATAAAAACTAATGCTCTTCGCATCTCACCTTACGCAAGAAATCACTCAATGAGCGATCGGCTCGTTCGCTGAAATGACGCCCGGTGGCGGAAATCTCCAGACAGCGGTCGAGGCGAAAACAGCGATAATCTTCCCGCAGTTCGCACCAGGTCACCAGCAGCCAGCGCTCGCCCCAGAAAAAAAGCCCCAGCGGCAGTACGTCACGCTGCGACACGTTTCCCGCTTCATCGCGATAGCGCAGCCCCAGCGCCTGCTGGGCGGAGACTGCCCGATGCACGATATCAAACTGATCTTTACTATAGCCCTGCGCACCAAAGTCCGGCGCGAACACGCGCGACTGCTCAGCCTTACGCCTGCTCTCGGCAGGCAAAATAGCCAGCACTTTTTCCTGCGCCGACTCCAGCGCCTGGGACAGCGAGGCGCCGCCCCAGGTTTGCAGCAGCCGTATAGCGGCTATCAGCGCTTCCGATTCCTGAGTTGTCAGCATCAGCGGCGGTAGGTCATAGCCCGCCAGCAGTCGGTAGCCGCTCCCTGCCTCCCCCTCAACCGGGACGCCGGAGAGCGAGAGGTCGCGAATATCGCGGTAGATGGTGCGCTCTGACACGCCGAGCCGCTCAGCCAGCAGCCCGGCGGTGGTTAATCTCCGCCCGCGCAGGATCTGGACGATTTGAAAAAGGCGGTCGGCGCGTCGGCTCATTTCTGTTGTCTCATTTACGCTGGTTGGTGAAGGCCAATCCGATTACCCTCGCTGTCAATAAACAGGGCAATCGTGCCGATATCGTCCGCCAGCTCAAGGGGGCCAAACACGCAGCTTCCGCCCGCCGAGTTGACGCGATCGAGCGTGGCCGCCAGATTGTCAGTATGCAGATAGATAATACATCCCTGATCGGAGGGCTTAACGTCATCGAACTTTGCCAGCGCGCCGCCGGGAGCCGGATCCTCATGCGGGAAAACGGCCATCTCGATGCAATCCATTTTTTCCCGACGCAGCGTCACCTGCATCACCGGCTCGTAAAACGCCACGGCACGATCCATCTCCGCAACCGGGATCTCAAACCAGTTAATTACGTTGTTCATACATCCTCCTGTCCATTGTTTGGGTTCAGGAGGAGTGTAAGACAGGCCTACTGACAGCATTGTGTCAGTATGGTGCGCACACCAGCGCGCGCTCGGGACTCAGCAGCCACGGACGCAGGTATCCCACGGTACTGGAAAATGGCAGCACCTCTTCAGGAAGCACAATGCCAAGCTGCTCGCCGATGTACAAGCGCCGGGCAACGATACGCTGCCAGAGTTCAGGATAGCGCTGCGCCAGCTCCCGACGCATCGCGCTATCGGCAAGCGCCACGGTATCTTCAATGCTTGCCCCGCCGTAGCCCGGGCGGGAAGGAATGATGTCGATTTGCAGTATCATCCCGCTTTGCAGGCAGGCGGTTGAATGGGGGCCAATGGGCGAACAGAGCCACTCCTCATCCGCGACCAGATGCCCCGGATTCAGGTGCCAGTGATATTCCGCCTTCGGCAACGCTTGCTCTATCAGCGCATACATATCGCCGCCGCGCATGCCGATGCGCAGATTTTCCAGCCAGTTCACCACCGCGTTGAAATAGGGCTTCGCCACGACCTCGAGGTAATCAGCCACCTCGGGCGCCAGTTCGCCCTCATCGGACACCACGTAGGCGGCGCGGCTGCTCAGGCCGCCTTTAAAGCCGGTGGTCAGCGAGAATTTATCTCCGCGCTGAATCACCTTATCGCCCGGATAGAGATTCGCCCAGGTAAAGCGATCGCCGGTAGCGGCAATCATCACCACGCTATTAGGCTGCCCTTCCGCCGCCAGCAGCGCGCCGATTTGCTTTTCCGTTTTACCCGGCGCAACGGCGTTAAGCGCGGTGAGAATTGCGGTGGAAGCCAGATTTGCGCCGTACTCATAGTGCGCCAGCTCGTTGGCATTATTGGTGACTCGCGCTCCGCTTGCCGGGTCGATAAAAATGCCGGTGGCGTTAGTTAATCTTGCCTGCGGGCCGGCGGCCTGGCGAATAGCGTCCACGATAAAGGCAGGCAGATCGAACATCTGCGCGCGGTCATCCGCAGCGCCGGTAAAGAGCTTCCAGCCCGCCAGGCCGATACTTTTTCCCGCGGCGATGCCGGCCTCCTGGAGCAGCTGAGCCAGGGTTTTGCGGGTATCCATCGGCTGATTGGGCAGTGAAAACCACGGGGCGTGAATCACACGGTTTTCCAGCCGGGCATGGCCTGCCAGCTTGAGATTCTCGTTACCCAGAACCAGCACCGCCTCGCCGTCCCGATGCAGCACCAGCAGCGCCTCTTCGAAACGGGGAATAAAGCCGGTGAGATACTCAAAGTTGCCGCCGTGCTCTTTGTCGGCATAGACGATAAGCGTGTCTACGCCGGACTGACGCATATTTGCCAGCACCCTGGACTTGCGCAGCCGCAGCGTGCCGTCGTTAAGCGTAACGGAAGGCACATCGTGCCAGAGCGGGGGTTGAGGAACGGTGGAAAGCGTTACGGCAGCCATCGGCATTTCTCCATGTCATTGCGTGCTGATACGGGAGAGTAACCAAAATCCGGGCGGCTGTAATAAAAAAATCCCGGCCTTGCGACCGGGATTCGTTTTATCGCTACGCGATTGCCTTACGGCAGAATTGACGGCTGATCCGCCCCTTCTTTCTCGACTTTCTGCTGCAGCATGTGCTCGCGCTTCATGCCCAGCTTCAGCGCCAGCGCGGACGCGACGTAGATAGAAGAAGCCGTACCGATGGAGACACCGATCAGCATGGTCAGCGAGAAGCCTTCCAGAATCGGACCGCCGAAGAGGTACAGCATCAGGATAACCATCAAGGTTGTCCCGGAGGTGATCAAGGTACGGTGCAGCGTTTGCGTCAACGACACGTTAAAGATTTCGTACGGCGTACCGCGGCGAATCTTGCGGAAGTTTTCACGAATACGGTCGGATACCACGATACTGTCGTTCAGCGAGTAGCCGATAACCGACATCAACGAGGCCACAATGGTCAGGTCGATCTCGATATGCAGTAGCGACAGCACGCCCATGGTGATCACCACGTCGTGCGCCAGCGCGATAACCACCCCTGCCGCCAGACGCCACTCAAAGCGGAAGCCGACGTAGATCAGGATACACACCAGCGCGGCTATCAGCGCCAGCGCGCCGGTCTGCGCAAGGTCTGCGCCAACGCTCGGCCCCACAAACTCAATACGTTTGACCGTCGCGTTCTGGCTGGTCGAATCGTTAATCACGCTAACGACCTTGCTGCCCAGCTCCTGGCTGCCGTTGGCGTCATGCACCGGCGGCATACGCACCATGATGTCGCGGCTGCTGCCGAAGTTTTGCAGCTGCGGCTCTTCAAAGCCCGCCTTCTGCAGCGACTGACGCACCTGGTCCATATCGACAGGTTTTTCGAGGGTGATCTCAATCACCGTACCGCCGGTGAAATCCAGACCCCAGTTAAACCCGCGCACGCCAATAATAGCGATGGACAAAATCAGCAGAAAACCTGAAATGCCGAAAGCCCAGTAGTCCCAGCGCATAAAGTCCCAGACTTTACGGCCGTGGTTCAATTGTTCAACAGTATATTCCTGTGCCACAACGCACTCCTCAGATAGACAGCTTTTTAACGCGCTTGCCGCCGTACAGCAGGTTCACGATGGCACGGGTGCCGACGATAGCGGTAAACATTGAGGTCGCAATACCGATACCGGTGGTAATCGCAAACCCTTTAATGGCACCGGTACCGACCGCGTACAGGATAATGACTTTGATAAGCGTCGTAATGTTGGCATCAAAGATGGAGCTGAACGCGCCGCGATAACCTTCGTCAATCGCCTGCTGCACGGAGCGCCCGTTGCTCAGCTCTTCTTTAATACGTTCGTTAATCAGAACGTTCGCATCGACCGCCACCGCAAGGGTTAACACGATCCCCGCAATCCCCGGCATGGTCAGCGTCGCACCCGGAATCAGGGACATAATGCCGACAATCAGCACCAGGTTAGCCACCAGCGCAGAGGTCGCAATCAGGCCGAACTTCTTGTAGAAGAAGATCATAAACAGGATGGAGACCACCAGACCGGCCAGACACGCTTCCAGGCCCTGCTTGATGTTCTGCATACCGAGGGTTGGACCGATGGTCCGTTCTTCAACAATCTGAATCGGCGCAATCAGCGCGCCTGCACGCAGCAGCAGGGAGAGCTGGCGCGCTTCGGTCGGGTTGCTGATGCCGGTAATACGGAAGCTGTTACCCAGACGAGACTGGATGTTGGCGATGTTAATCACCTCTTCCTCTTTCGCCAGAATCGCGCGCCCATTGGCATCTTTCTTCCCGCTGTCTTTGTACTCCACAAACAGGGTCGCCATCGGTTTACCAATGTTGTCCTTGGTGAAGTTAGACATGATGTTGCCGCCAGCGCTATCCAGGGAGATATTAACCTGTGCCTGGTTGTACTCATCCATGCTCGACGTCGAGTCGGTGATGTGGTCACCGGTGAGGATGACGCGCTTGTACAGCACAACCGGCTGGCCTTCGCGGGTATATTTCACTTCAGAGTCGCCCGGAACGCGACCGGAGGCCGCCGCGGCGCTATCAACGTTAGTGTTAACCAGACGGAATTCCAGGGTCGCGGTCGCGCCGAGGATCTCTTTCGCACGCGCGGTGTCCTGGATACCCGGCAGTTCAACCACAATACGGTCGGCGCCCTGACGCTGAACCAGAGGTTCGGCAACGCCCAGCTGGTTTACACGGTTACGCAGGATATTGATGTTCTGCTGAACGGCATATTCGCGGGCTTCTTTCAGACGGTCATCGGTCATCACGGCTTTCAGGCCAGTGCTGCCCTGAGTGGAGATAACCAGATCGCGGTGACGAGGGCTAAGGTAGGAGATAGCCTGGTCGCGCGCGGCGCTGTCGCGGAAAGCGATGCTCAGGCCGTAGTTGTCTTCTTTACGCACGGTCGCGTAAGGAATGCCTTTATCACGCAGTTCGCTGCGCAGGCTGTCAATATTTTGTTCCTGCAGTTTGCCCAGCGCGGTATCCATGTCGACTTCCATCAGGAAGTGCACGCCGCCGCGCAGATCAAGACCCAGCTTCATCGGCTCGGCATACAGGGCCGCCAGCCAGCGCGGGGTTGCCGGAGCAAGGTTAAGCGCCACGACGTATTTGTCACCCAGCACGCCCATCAGCGCTTCGCGCGCGCGCAGCTGGATATCAGTGGTGTCGAAGCGCGCAAGAATTGCGCCCTCTTCCAGTGCCACAGACTTCGCGGTAATTTTTTCTTCTTGTAGTGTTTTCTGGACCTGGATCAGCGTTTGCTCACTGGCGGCGACGCCGCGCGCGCCAGTGATTTGAACGGCCGGATCCTCACCATACAGGTTGGGAAGCGCATACACTAAGCCGACGACAATGACGACGACCAGCATGACGTACTTCCACAAAGGATAACGGTTTAACACGGCAGTTCCCTTAGGGAAAATGGGTAATTACAGCGCCTTCATGGTGCCTTTCGGCAGAACGGCAGCTACGAAGTCACGTTTGATAACCACTTCAGTGGTATCGTTCAGCGCGATAGCGATGTAGCCACTTTCCGCGACTTTAGTGACGCGCCCAACCAGGCCACCGTTGGTCAGTACTTCATCGCCTTTGGCAATGGAGTTCATCAGGTTTTTATGTTCCTTGGTGCGTTTCTGCTGTGGGCGCAGGATCATGAAGTAAAAAATCAGACCAAACACCACCAGCATCAGGATCAGAGACATCGGGCTGCCCTGCGCCGCGCCACCGGTTGCTGCTACCGCATCAGAAATAAAAAAGCTCATTGAAATTCCCTCATTATTAAAATTAGTCAACGTTCAAAGGTGGAACGGTTCGACCCTGACGTTGGTAAAAATCGGTCACGAAGCTCTCTAATTTACCCTCTTCAATAGCCTTGCGTAAACCAGCCATTAAGCGCTGATAGTATCGCAGGTTATGAATGGTATTGAGTCGCGCGCCCAATATTTCGTTGCAACGATCAAGATGATGCAAGTAAGCGCGTGAATAGTTGCGACAGGTGTAGCAATCACATTCTGCATCCAGCGGCGAAGTATCGCTCTTGTGCTTCGCGTTGCGGATTTTCACCACGCCGTCGGTGACGAACAGGTGGCCGTTGCGCGCATTGCGCGTCGGCATGACGCAGTCGAACATATCGATCCCGCGACGCACCCCTTCAACCAGATCTTCCGGCTTACCGACGCCCATCAGGTATCGCGGCTTGTCGGCCGGGATCTGCGGGCAGACGTGCTCCAGAATACGGTGCATATCTTCCTTCGGCTCGCCGACAGCCAAACCGCCGACAGCGTAGCCATCAAAGCCAATCTCTACCAGACCTTTAACAGAGATATCACGTAAATCTTCGTAAACGCTGCCCTGAATGATGCCAAACAGCGCGTTTTTGTTGCCCAGACCGTCAAAACGGTCGCGGCTGCGCTTCGCCCAGCGCAGGGACATTTCCATTGAGCGCTTAGCGTAATCCCAGTCCGCCGGATACGGCGTACATTCGTCGAAGATCATCACGATATCGGAACCGAGATCGTACTGAATCTCCATGGATTTTTCCGGATCGAGAAAAATCGGATCGCCGTTGATCGGGTTGCGGAAGTGCACGCCCTGCTCGGTGATTTTGCGAATATCGCCGAGGCTGAAGACCTGGAAGCCGCCTGAGTCGGTGAGGATCGGTCCTTTCCACTGCATAAAGTCGTGCAGGTCGCCGTGCAGCTTCATAATTTCCTGGCCCGGACGCAGCCACAGGTGGAAGGTATTGCCGAGGATGATTTGCGCGCCGGTCGCTTCAACTTCCTCCGGCGTCATTCCTTTTACGGTACCGTAGGTGCCGACCGGCATAAAGGCTGGCGTTTCAACGACGCCGCGCTCAAACACAAGACGGCCGCGACGCGCGCGACCATCGGTAGTATCTAACTCAAATTTCATTATCACTCCTGCGTCAGAAAAACAGTCTGACGTTAAACACGCGCATCGCGGACTTATTCCCCGACACGTTCAAAAATAGCCTGCGGATTGTACGTGATAAACATCGCGTCCCCGTAGCTAAAAAAGCGATATTTTTGTTCTACCGCAGCCTTATAGGCGTTCATGGTGTGCTGATAGCCGGCAAATGCGGAAACCAGCATAATCAGCGTGGATTCAGGCAGATGGAAGTTGGTCACCAGCGCATCAATGACTTTGTACTGATAGCCCGGGTAGATGAAAATCTGCGTATCGCCGAAGAAAGGCTCGATCAGGTCGTTTTTCGCCGCCTGCGCCGCGCTTTCCAGCGAACGCACAGAGGTCGTCCCGACCGCAATCACCCGGCTGCCGCGCGCTTTTGCCGCCAGCACCGCATCGACCACCTCCTGCGGCACTTCCGCATATTCAGAGTGCATAATGTGCTCTTCAATGCTGTCTACGCGTACCGGCTGGAAGGTCCCCGCTCCGACGTGTAGCGTAACAAACGCCATCTCAACGCCTTTTTCGCGCAGCTTCGCCAGCAGCGGCTCGTCAAAGTGCAGGCCGGCGGTTGGCGCCGCAACGGCGCCCGGTTTTTCGCTATACACGGTCTGATACAGCTCGCGGTCGGCCTCTTCGTCCGGACGCTCAATGTACGGCGGCAGCGGCATATGGCCGATAGCGTTGAGAATATCCAGTACGCTGCGCGCGTCGTCGAACGCCACTTCAAACAGCGCGTCGTGGCGTGCAACCATCGTCGCTTTAATGCTCTCATCGTCGCCAAGCAGCAGCTCGGCGCCGGGTTTCGGCGCTTTAGACGCGCGAATATGTGCCAGAATACGTTTATCATCGAGCATACGCTCGACCAGTACCTCAATCTTGCCGCCGCTGGCTTTACGGCCAAACAGGCGGGCCGGGATCACGCGGGTATTATTAAAAACCAGCAGGTCGCCTGGGTTGAGCTTGTCGAGTAAATCGGTGAAAGTACCGTGCGTCAGCGCGCCCGTCGGCCCGTCTAATGACAGCAAGCGGCAGCTGCTGCGCTCGGGCATGGGATAGTGGGCAATCAGGGATTCGGGTAATTCAAAGGAGAAATCGGCGACGCGCATGGCATATACTCATGACTTAAAAACAGGCGGCTTAGTCTAGTGCTCACACCTCTTCGCTGCAACAACTAGCCGTATCCGGATAACGAATCGCATGAATTTTCTCGCACACCTGCACCTCGCCCATCTCGCTGACAGCTCCCTTTCCGGTAATTTACTGGCCGATTTCGTTCGCGGCGACCCTGCCGGCGAGTGGCCCGCTGACATCGTGGAAGGCATTTTTATGCACCGCCGGATCGATGTACTGACGGATAGCCTGCCCGAAGTCACCGAAGCCAAAGGGTGGTTTCGTCCCGAAACGCGCCGGGTCGCGCCGATTACGCTGGATGTGATGTGGGACCATTTCTTGTCACGCCACTGGACGCAGCTGTCGCCCGAACTGCCGCTGCCGGAGTTTGTCCGCTACGCCCACGCCCAGGTCACGTTTATTTTGCCCGATTCTCCGCCGCGTTTTGTCAATCTCAACGAATACCTGTGGTCAGAGCGCTGGCTTGAGCGCTATCGGGATATGGCGTTTATTCAGCGCGTGCTGAACGGGATGGCCAGCCGCCGTCCGCGACTGGACGCCCTGCGCGACTCCTGGCAGGATCTGGATACCCACTACGACCGGCTGGAGGAGCAGTTCTGGCGCTTCTACCCGCAGATGATGGCGCAGGCGAAAAAACGCGAACTGTAAAAGATTGCGCTTTTTTCAGAAAACGCTATTCTGAAAAGCGCTTTTAAATAACGATTGATAGGTAAAAACTATCTCATCGATTGTCAGCGTCACGTTGAGTTCCTCCGCGCCGCTCCCTATACTTGCCCGCGTTGCGTTCCAATTAACCTTAGTATTAACAGGAGAATCATATGGTTCTGGTTACTCGTCAGGCTCCGGACTTCACCGCGGCAGCGGTTTTAGGTAACGGCGAAATCGTTGAGAAATTCAATTTCAAACAGCACACCAGCGGTAAAGCCACCGTTCTGTTCTTCTGGCCGATGGACTTCACCTTCGTTTGCCCGTCTGAACTGATCGCTTTTGACAAGCGCTACGAAGAATTCCAGAAACGCGGCGTAGAAGTGGTTGGCGTTTCTTTTGACTCCGAGTTCGTCCACAACGCATGGCGTAACACCCCGGTAGACCAGGGCGGCATCGGCCCGGTTAAATACGCCATGGTTGCTGACATCAAACGCGAAATCCAGAAAGCGTACGGTATTGAGCACCCGGACGAAGGCGTTGCCCTGCGTGGTTCCTTCCTGATCGACGCCAACGGCGTTGTTCGTCACCAGGTGGTTAACGACCTGCCGCTGGGCCGTAACATCGACGAAATGCTGCGTATGGTTGACGCGCTGCAGTTCCACGAAGAGCACGGCGAAGTTTGCCCGGCGCAGTGGGAAAAAGGAAAAGAAGGTATGGCCGCTTCTCCGGAAGGCGTCGCTAAATATCTGACCGAGAACGTATCCAGCCTGTAATTGGCGTACGTTCGGCAAAAGGCTCGCAGATGCGAGCCTTTTTTGTTTTATACGGAGCCGCTTTTTTTCACTTCGCGCCAGATGCGCCACGCCATCAGCGCCAGCACCAGGACGCCCACTATTAGCGCTCCCCATACCAGCAGCGTTTTCCAGCTGCTTTGCTGCTCGGTAGCCGACGTCGCCGTCAACCGCGCTTCGCCGCCCAGCATGACGTCTTCTTGCGCGACCGCCAGAGGAAGATCATTCACAGACTGCGTCTTACGCAGCGACGGCGGGATCAGCATGTCCAGGGCGACATCTGCCTTTGGCGCCGCCCGGTTTCCCCAGGCCATCATATAAGGCCCTTTTCCCTGGGTATTAAAGACCAGCTGGTATTTATCGCGCGCGCCGCTTATCGCGGGCAGCGACGTCGGTAATCTGGCGTTAATCGTGGTGATCCGCACCGCTTCAACCGGCTGGCCTGAAAGTTGAATATCCTCCGAACGCTTGCCGTCCAGTCGATAAAGCACGGTTTTGGTCAGCGGCTGCCAGGCTTCTTTTTCGCCGCTGCGCCAGGAGAGCGCGACCGGCAGAACCCCTTCGCTGGCCATCGATATCCTGAGCGAAGTCAGCGGCTGAGGCCGTGCCCAGCGCCAAACGGCTTCCTCATATGAAATCTTGTTCGCCTGCGCATCAAGCTCAATGCGCGTAGACTCGGGCTCTCTGCGTTCGGCCAGGGCCGTCACGCTGTTTAACGCCGGCGCCTTGCTTTGCGCATCGAGGATCAGCAGCAGATAACGATTCCCGTCCGCGGAGAGCGTCAGGTCAGCGCTAATGGTGTCCATTTTCAAACGATCGCTATCGCGCGCCAGATCCATAAGAGGCGCATCCTCCTGAACAGAGCGCCAGTACTTCAAATCGCGGCTGGAATACAGCGACGCTTTCCCCTGCCAGTTAGCCGCCAACGATTCCCAGTTCAGCCGCAGCTGAGCCAGCGCGAAAGCGTCCGTCTTATCCGCCGGCAGCGTCAGTAAATAGCTCTGCCCGAGCGCTCTGGCATCATCGGTTTCCAGATGAATTTCGATCCCCGTTGTTGAACGCAGGACCAGCGATTCTCCGCCGCGTCGCCCCTCTTCGCGCAGCGGAACCGGCGACATCTGCAGAGGGAAAAGCCGCAGCGTCATCGCTTCAGGCGTAACGGATTGCGCCTTCTGCACCTGCAGCGCGAACGGTACGGTCTCTCCCTGATGGTTAAATACCCGCACATCGCGCAGGTCAGGCCACGCCGTCCCCTGATAGAGCAGCGGGGAAAGCTCGACGCGATACCAGGGCGACGCGCCGGTGGTTTCCAGCATCACCCCCTGCATATAGTCCAGTGGTTTTTCTCGCGCTTCATCGCCGCTGACAGCCGCGCCCGTCACGCCCAGCAGCACGCCGCATAACACCGCTTTCATCCATTTCATTTTTCTTCTCCTGCTTTGGGCGGTAACGGGGAAAAATACCCAACGATCAACACCAAAATAGCCACGCCGATAAACGCGACAGCGCGCGCCAGCCCGCCGCCGCGCGCGCTGTCCACCAGCATGAGTTTCACAATGACAACGCCTAACAACGCCGCGCCGCACAGCCATTCGCGGCGGGAGTGTCGCCGCGTCGCGCGCAGCATGACCGCCAGTGCCGCCAGCGTCCAGACCAGCGCGAAAGTGGTCTGAATTAAGCGCGAATGCCACAGCGCCTCTATATTCCAGGCCACCTCGCCGTACCAGGCCAGGGCGCGCAGCAGCAGGCCATTCAGCCACCAGAAGCCGAGCGCCAGCAGCGCAACCGCGGGCCAGGGGCGGCATACCGATAGCTGCAGCGGAAAATAACGCCGCGAAACGCGACAAAATATCGTCAACCCAAGCAGCGCAAAAGCGGCGCCCTCTTCCAGCGGGTTAATCAATGGCAAATAGGTCTGACCGTAGACCGTGCCATCCTGCAAGTTCGTCAGCGTTAGCAGACATCCCAGCGCAACCACCACCGGTATCATGGCCTGAGAGGCAAACATCCCAGGCCATACCCGGAATGGCCATATTTGCCGATGAACGGCTTCCGAGACGAGGAAAATCAGCATCCCGCCCGCCGCCATCATTAATCCGCTCGCCCAGGCCGACATGCCCCACGGCAAATCCCGGGTAAACCAAAACAGCTCCATCGCCAGCGCCAGCAACACCATCCAGAACAGCGACAGGTGGGCGAGCCTGTTTATGCGCGGCGGGAGCGAAGGCCCATCACGCCAGAGCAGCGCCACCGCCGCGGGCAGCGCCGCGCACCAGGCCAGATTTTGCCAGCCAGCAGCGAAAATCTGCTGCCGGGATAGCTGGTAACACAGCGCAATCAGCATCATTGGCCACAACAACCATTTGCTGGCATCCAGCTCTTGCCAGACTAAACGCGCAGCGACCGTGCGCCAGCACCATACCGACGCGGCCAGCGTCGCCAGCACGCCAAATATAATCTGCGAGTCTTTACTCAACGCCAGCTGCGATGCGCCAACCAGCGCCACCACCCAGAACAACAGCCCGCCGATAAGCAGCCCGCCACTGGCCTGTATCCGAATGGTTCGCCACAGCCAGGCGGCAACCAGCCAGCTAAGGCTGAGTACAGCGAAAATCAGCAGCAAAGAGAGCGGCGTGGCGTCATTTGCCTGCGCCCAGAGCGCACTGCCAACCGCCAGCACGAGCAACCCCGTACCGCTGTAGCTCATACGCCGCTGCTGCTGCTGCACGCCCAGCCAGAGGATCCCAAGCCCCTCCAGCGACCAGGCCATCGCGGTCCAGCGAGCCGAAAGCGCAAGGGGAATAGCGAGGGTGGTAAATGCGCCGCCGAGCGCCAGCGCCGCCAGCACCAGCGGCTTCCCTAAAGAGGGGTAGCGACGCAGTGCCAGCCAGGCTAAAGCCAGATAGAAGCCACCGTAGCCCAGCGCGCTGAGCGCCGGACCGTATGCCATGTGCCGGGTAATCGCGTACTGCATACCAAAGCCGACCAGCGGCGGTGCAAACAGCAGAACGCCGTCAATAATCTGCTTACCCTTTTCCTGCGCCCGCAGCGACAGCGCCACGCTCAACACGCCAAAAATAAGCGTATTGGCAATTAAAAACAGCTGACAGCTCAGGTAAAACGCTGGCCGATACTCATTCAGCCCCCACAGGCCACCGACGCCAAAAGTAAACAGCAGGCCAAGCAGATTAAGCTCCCGCCAGTGCTGGCGGATGCTGATGGCAAGAATGCCCACCGACAGCAGAAGATAGAATGAGAACAACGCCACATGACTGCCGCCGCCGGTAGAGAGCAGCAGCGGCGCAAGATAACCGCCAAGACTCGCCAACATGGCCAGACTGAGCGCTTTTTGCACAATCGCCAGTCCTACGCTCGCCGCGCAAATCACCACCAGCAGCGCAAACGCCAGCGTCATCGGCAGCATCTGCCACAGGCGAAAGGCGCCAAAAACGGTGAGATAGAGCGCCCCCGTTGCCCCACCCTGTAAGATCAGAGCGTACATCGGTTGCTTATGCCGCAATCGCCATCCGACAGCCAGCAGGACAATGGCGAACAACGACGCCGCGATCAGACGTAACTCGAGGGGGAACAGCGCGTGCTCCACGGTATAGCGCAGCAGAAAGGAGAGGCCAAGAAACAGCAGCAGGATCCCGAGCTTCGCCAGCGGGTTGCCCTGCATGAACCAGCCTGCCAGTGACGATATCATTCCGCCAAACGCAGAAGGCGGCTCGCTTTCGGGAGGTGATTTTGCCGTTGGCTCTGGCTGCGATTGCGGTGTTGGCTGCGCGCGCCACGGATCGATGGCTTCAGCCACCGGCTCCGGTCGCGGCTCACTGGGCTCCGCCGTCATCGCGTCAGCCGCGATAGCGGCCGCTGACGTTGTCGGCACGACGGCGGTGGCCTCTGCCGCAGGCGCCTGCGCAACACCGCGCAGCTCAAGCTCCTCAACCCGACGCTGCAAAGCCGCCAGTTCCACACGGACCGCCGCGCTGCGCCTGAGTGCGGCAATCGCCACGAGCGGCCCAACCACCAGCCCGCAGAATAAAATCACAGCGCCAAAGATCAGTAGATCATCCATGTTCTCACCTTCACTGTTTGAAGAGGGAGCAGAATGACACACATTGTCTTACCAGCGCTATCCGAGAAAATGAAAAAGGCCAATGAGGGCGTTGATGCTCTCATTGGCCTACCGGTACTAATAAGCGCCCGTCGCGCTAAAAAGCAAAGCAGGAGCAGCCGAGTACGCCCCAGAACGCCTGCTCATCGGCAACCGGAATCGCCGATTTGCGCGCAATATCATGCTGATGCCCGTGTACGCCGCAGCTGCCGCAGCACTGGTGCATCTGAACTATCGCGCCGATTTTCGCGGCCGTCGGCGGCGCGGAACGGTAATGGCCCGGAACTTTCACCACCGGCGACCACTCGGGCAGCACCGGAATGGGCGGCGGCGCCAGCGGCGAAAAGTGTCCCGCTGCGTACACCACCTTGCCGTCCACCACCGTCAGCACCGACTCGATCCCCTTAATTTCCTCTTCCGCGACGCTGAAATAGTCTTTCGACAGCACCACCAGGTCAGCAAGCTGGCCTTGCTCAATGCGCCCTTTCTTGCCCTGCTCGCTGGAAAACCACGCGCTTCCCGCCGTCCACAGCTCCAGCGCCACGTCGCGCGGCAGGCGGTTGCTGTCGTCGTACATCGCCATCCCACCAACGGTACGCCCTGATACCAGCCAGTAAAGCGCGGTCCACGGATTGTAGCTCGCCACGCGGGTGGCATCCGTCCCCAGACCCACCGGAACCTCCAGCTCGAGCATTTTCGCGACCGGCGGCGTATGTTTGACCGCATCTTTACCGTAGCGGTCAACAAAATATTCGCCCTGGAAAGCCATACGGTGCTGCACGGCAATGCCGCCGCCCAGCGCTTTAACGCGTTCGATATTGCGCTCGGTGATAGTTTCCGCATGATCGAAGAACCAGTGCAGCCCGTTGAACGGAATATCGCGATTCACTTTCTCGAAGACATCGAGCATCCGGCTGATGGATTCATCATAGGTGGCATGCAGGCGGAACGGCCAGCGGTGTTCAACCAGATGGCGCACCACCCGCTCCAGTTCATCTTCCATCCCTTCCGGCAGATCCGGACGCGGCTGGAGGAAGTCTTCGAAATCCGCCGCCGAGAAAACCAGCATCTCCCCGGCGCCGTTGGCGCGGTAAAAATCGGTGCCCTGTCCCGGCTTGAGCATATCGGTCCAGCGCTCAAAATCTTCCAGCTCCTGCTTAGGCCGCTGGGTAAACAGGTTATAGGCGATACGTACGGTCATCTGCCCTTTGGCGTGCAGCTGTTCAATAATTTCATAATCTTCCGGGTAGTTCTGGAAACCGCCCCCGGCATCAATAGCGCTGGTCAGCCCCAGACGATTAAGCTCGCGCATAAACTGTCGCGTTGAGTTGACCTGAAGTTCCAGCGGCAGCTTCGGCCCTTTGGCCAGCGTCGAGTAGAGGATCATCGCATTGGGTTTGGCGATCAGCATCCCGGTCGGGTTGCCGTTACCGTCGCGAACGATCTCGCCGCCCGCCGGATCCGGGGTCTCTTTGGTGTAGCCCACCGCCTTCAGCGCCGCGCGGTTTAGCAATGCGCGATCGTACAGATGCAGGACAAATACCGGCGTATCCGGCGCCGCATCGTTAAGCTCTTCCAGCGTCGGCATCCGCCGTTCAGCGAACTGGAATTCGCTCCAGCCGCCGACCACCCGCACCCACTGCGGCGACGGCGTACGGTCGGCCTGATCTTTTAGCATCCGCAGCGCGTCCGCCAGCGAGGGAACCCCCTCCCAGCGAAGCTCCAGATTGTAGTTCAGACCGCCGCGGATCAAGTGCAGATGGGAGTCGTTCAGGCCGGGGATCACCGTATGGCCTTTAAGATCGATAATTTGCGTCCCGTCCGCGGCAAAGCTCATGATCCGATCGTGGCTACCGGCGGCGAGAATTTTACCGTCAGCGATCGCCACCGCATCGGCCAGGGGATGTTGACGATCGAGAGTATGAACCCGACCGTGGGTCAGGATCAGTGTGGCAGTTTGCGACATAACGCACTCCTTCAGGAGGCTGGCTCAGTTTTTCTTTAACCAGCCAGCAAACAGACGGGTCACGATGGGCATCCATAACCAGACCACCAGCGCGACCACACAGGCATCATTGATCAGATGCAGCAACAGGCTTCCCTTCAGCGAGGGCAACAGTATTCCGGTTATTGACGGCACCAGATTCGTACTGGGGAAAATCACCAGCAGGGTGATTAAAAATTGCTTCCAGCGTCGCGGCTGGCGCACGTTCGCCGCGGGCGGCGTAAACCAGAAAGCCGGTTCAGTCCGGACTTCGGTACGATCGCCTTCGCTTAGCAGCGGCGCGATTTCCGCCACCAGCTGGCGACGGGTCTCAGACTGGGTCCAGGCATAAAGATGCTCAATGGTGTCGAAGCGAATAATCACGCTCCATAAATTCTGCCCGGGGGCCGGACGAATGACGTTTGCGCCAAGATGGCCGGGAAACTCTGCCGCAATCGGCATAATTTTGCCCAGCCACGCTTCATACCGCTGGCCATGCTCCGGGTCGAGCACATGGCTGATCACCAGGGTCACCGATTTCTGTTGCGCCATTAAGAGTTCCTTGCTTCAGGGAATGGCGGGTTGTCCGCCGCCATTCGCTATACATGACCATACACAAAATCATTCACGCTGCGTCGAGGCGGCAAGGTTGTTCGTCCCCGGGAGCTGACATGAGTCAGTGACCGGGGCGGGCAAACGAAGCCAACAAAGAGGCAGCTTGAAGGATGATGCCAATACACAAAATCATTCACGCTGCGTCGAGGCGGCAAGGTTGTTCGTCCCCGGGAGCTGACATGAGTCAGTGACCGGG